>Ga0209630_10000007_pt1 | contig 268888 bp, 226 predicted proteins | sample COG_01_FD_184745 | JGI IMG/M metagenome (GOLD analysis project Ga0209630, IMG submission 184745) | Pelagic Microbial community sample from North Sea - COGITO 998_met_01 (SPAdes) (version 2) | ecosystem: Environmental > Aquatic > Marine > Neritic zone/Coastal water | place: Helgoland, sampling...
ACTGATGTCGGCGACGCGCCGTTCGCGCAAACCCACCAAAGCCGGTTGAAATATCTCGTCCATGAAGGGCTTCAGCCGACCCTCGGCTGAATCTGGTGGGCACAAAATGGCGACCGGCCCTGTCGCGCGGCTCACAATGCCAGCCAGAGTGTGCGCATTACGGTGGTAGTCGATGGCGAAATACCCGGCACAGGCGGCCGCGATGTCATCTGCGCAGATCAGATGCTGTGCCGAGGGGTTGTCGGGTGCAGTCAACGAACCGGCACCCCAGAACCAGATACTGTTAACGGGTGGTTTGCCGGCCTCGACGCGCGCCTGATTGACGGGGCATTCGTGCAACAGCATTTGAATTTCCGTCATCACCGTGTTCAATGGCCCCAAGCCGCGCATCTGCGTCATGTTGGGTTCGAGCGCAGTCCCGTGCAAGGTACGCGGCGCAGCACTCTCAAAATGTGGTAGCGCGACACCTTCAACATACCAACGAAGGGGTGAACGTCCGCGACGAAAGCGTAGTCCTTGATCGGCGAACGCCGGATTGAGCAACGCCAGCAAGGCGTCAGACTCGGTCGCGCTCAACCCTATACTGGCCGCGTCGAACAGCACTACCCGAGCGGCGTCGGCACGCAGATAAACCGGTTCCGAACACATCACGTCTGCGCTTGGCGTGTCGTCTAAATCGTACGCCGCAAGTGCGGCCGCCAGCGGTGCGGTTCCGGCGCCTGCGTACTCACACCCGCAAGCTGCCAAGACGGCAGCGACGAAATCGCGCTCACGGCACGGCTCGTAATCTGCACGCGCAAGCATCGTCACCAGCGACCGGGCGCGCATGTCGTGCCTCGCCAGGCCGTGTTCGAGTTCGCGGACAAGATCGGGGGCGTAGATTTCGACGGATGCATTCATAAGCCAGTGAGTCGTCGCAGCCATGGGTGTGCGACGATGGTTCTCGGCAGCTCTCGTGGCAGCCGCGCAGGGCGAAAGACGACTATCTGGCGCGTCGCGGAGCGCCGAGCAACACTCAAAGATTTTCGAGGATCGCGCGTTTCACTGCGTCACTTTCAGCCGCAACTTTGATGACTCCACCAGCGCTCTGGCTGATTGCCGTATCCGGGTCTTTCAGACCGTGGCCAGTGAGAGTGCAGGTGACAATGCTCCCTGCAGGAATCTTGCCGGACGCGATATCAGCCAACGCACCGGCCACCGAGATTGCAGAAGCAGGTTCGCAGAACAACCCTTCGCTTGAGGCCAGAAATTTTTGTGTCGCGAGAATCTCAGCGTCAGTGAAACTATCGAACCAGCCACCCGATTCGCGACTCGCGGCCCACGCCAAATCCCACGATTGCGGCCGTCCGATGCGGATTGCCGTAGCGACGGTTTCCGGATCATCGACCATGCTGCCGGCGATAAATGGCGCCGAGCCAGCCGCCTGGTAACCGAGCATGACTGGTCGGCTGTCGCACTCCGGGGCAAAGTCGAAGACACAGTCAGTGTCGCAATAAGCGCACGCCGCGGTCGCTGGTTTTACTCCTGCGTATTCACTAAACCCGGTCCAGTAAGCGCTGATGTTGCCCGCATTCCCGACCGGAATGCAGTGATAGTCCGGGGCCCGCCCCAGCGCATCGACAATCTCAAAAGCAGCGGTCTTTTGCCCTTGCAGGCGGTAAGGGTTAATGGAATTCACGATCGTAACCGGGGCGGCGTGCGCCATCTCTTTAACGATGCGCATGCCGTCATCGAAATTGCCCTGAATTTGCATGACCACGGCACCCTGAATCATGGCCTGGGCAAGTTTGCCAAGTGCGATCTTCCCATCCGGGATGAGCACGAACGAGCGCATGCCCGCGCGCGCGGCGTAGGCAGCAGCGGATGCTGACGTGTTGCCGGTCGAGGCGCAGATGATTGCCTCCGCACCTTCACTCAAGGCTTGGGTGACCGCCATGGTCATGCCGCGGTCTTTGAACGAACCGGTCGGATTGAGCCCTTCAAACTTAACGTAAATCTGGCACTCGCGCGCGACATCATTGGACAGGTTCTGCAGCTCGATGAGCGGCGTATTACCCTCAGACAAACTGACGATGCGGGTCTCGTCCGTCACCGGCAGGCGTGCCCGGTAGCGATCGATTAAGCCCACGTAATGTCCGCCTGAACTCACGCGAATGTCTCCATACGGTAGCGCACGATGTCGCCGTGGATGTCGGCAAGTGCGGTCATTTCCGCAATGGCAAGTTGCATCGCCTGTTCGCGTACGCGCTGCGTCAGGATGACAACCGGCACGGTCACCGCCGCCGCCGCGGGTTCCTGCTGGCGGATCGCCTCAATGCTGATTTCGTGGGAAGCGAGAATGCGTGCGATGTCGGCCAGCACACCCGGCTGGTCGCGGGCATCCATGCGTAGATAGTAAGCACTCTCAACATCCGCCATCGGGCACACCGGGGCCTGCGACAAGGCATCAGGTTGAAAGGCCAGGTGTGGCACACGATTACCCGGGTCGGTGGTCAGCGCGCGCACCACGTCGACCAAATCGGCAACCACTGAGGAGGCAGTTGGCTCGGCGCCCGCGCCGGCACCAGAAAGCATCATCTGGCCCACCGCATCGCCACGAATCAACACCGCGTTCATGACGCCGTTGACGTTCGCCAACATGTGGCGGGCGGGAATAAGCGTAGGATGTACTCGCAGTTGCACACCGCTGCTATCGTTAGCAGCAATCGCCAGATGTTTGATGCTGTAACCAAGCGCTTCGGCATAACGCACGTCATCGAGCGCGATATCTCGAATTCCTTCGACGTAAATGTTTTCAAATTGCAGCGGCACGCCGAACGCGATCGCTGCAAGGATCGTGAGCTTGTGTGCTGCGTCGACGCCATCGATGTCAAAAGATGGATCGGCTTCTGCGTAGCCTAATTCCTGAGCTTCGACAAGTACCTCGTCGAAATTCGCCGCGCGATCTTTCATCGCAGTCATCATGTAATTGCAGGTGCCGTTGATGATGCCGGCCAGAGATTGCACAGTATTTCCAGCGAGCCCTTCACGGAGAGTTTTGATTACCGGGATGCCGCCGGCTACCGCGGCCTCAAAAGCAACAGTCACGCCTTGCGCATGGGCAGCGGCAAAAATTTCGTTGCCATGCAAGGCGATCAACGCCTTGTTGGCAGTCACGACATGTTTACCGTTAGCTAGAGCTGCCAGCACCAATTCGCGTGCCGGCTCGGTGCCACCAATCAATTCAACGACGATATCAATGCGACTGTCGGCAACCAGCGCATACGGATCATCGGTCAAACTAATCTCGCTGCAATCGAAAGCACGCGGTTTCGACAGATCGCGGGCGGCGGCTGCCACCACTTCTATTGAGCGGCCAGCACGACGAGAAATTTCGTCAGCATTGCGCGCCAAAACGTCGAGCGTGCCACAACCGACAGTGCCCAGACCGAGTACGCCAACTTTCACAGATGCTAACTTCGACACAGGATTCTCCACCACTTAGCCGACGTTCCGCATCATGTCTCGGATGCCGCGAATAGCTTGCCGCGTGCGATGCGCGTTTTCGATCAGCGCGAATCGAACGTACGCATCACCGTACTCTCCAAAACCGATGCCAGGAGAAACTGCGACCTTGCCTTCTGCCATCAGTTTCTTGGTGAACTCAAGCGAACCTAAATGTTCCAGCTCAGGTGGAATGCGTGCCCATACGAACATCGTCCCGCGCGGCTTATCCACCGACCAACCGGCCGCCTCCATCCCTTCGCACAACACGTCACGCCGGGTCTGATACATGTCGCGAATTTCAGTCACACATTCCTGACTACCTTCCAGTGCCGCAATGGCCGCAATCTGAATGGGTGTGAACATGCCGTAGTCGAGATAGGACTTGAGCCGCGCGAGCGCGTTAACCAGCTCTCGGTTACCGACCATAAAGCCGACTCGCCAGCCAGGCATGTTGTAGCTTTTTGACAGGGAAAAGAATTCGACGGCGACTTCGCGCGCGCCTTCGACCTGCATAATCGAAGGTGCTTTATACCCATCGAATACAAGATCGGCGTAAGCCAGATCCTGCACCACGTAAATGCCGTACTCGCGAGCGATAGCGACGATGCGCTCGAAAAACTCCAGATCAACGCATTGCGCGGTGGGATTACTGGGGAAATTGAGCAATAGCATTTTCGGTCGCGGCCAGGTATTGCGGATGGCGTTTTCGAGTTCTTCGAAAAAATCGATGTCGCGGCCAATCGGCACATGGCGAATATCCGCACCTGCGATCACGAAACCGTAGGGGTGAATCGGATAGGCCGGATTCGGCACCAGTACGGCATCGCCACGGTCAACGACCGCCATTGCCAGGTGCGCGAGGCCTTCTTTGGAACCGATGGTTACGATTGCTTCTGTTTCAGGATCCAGCTCAACGGCATAGCGGGTTCGATACCAGTCACAAATTGCCTTGCGCAGGCGCGGAATACCGCGTGAGACCGAGTAGCGATGGGTGTCCGGGCGTTGTGCCGCTTCGCACAACTTGTCGACAATGTGTTTTGGCGTCGGCTGATCGGGGTTGCCCATGCCGAAGTCGACGATATCCTCGCCCCGATGCCGCGCCGCCATTTTCAGATCATTGACCTGATTAAAGACGTAGGGCGGCAGGCGATCGATGCGTGAAAAACCAGTGCTCACGGGATTAATTCTGCTTATGGCATGAGTGAAGAGGCGGCAAAGCTACCGACCGCGCCCGGTGCTGTCAAACGCCAGTGTTCGAGCGACACCAGACCACTCTTGCCGACCCTGTCTCGGTCCACAAGGCGACACATCTGGCTGCGATCGCTCATAATGCGGAAATGACCGAAAACCCTATTGAATTCGCACGCTCGAACCTGCTCGATCCCGTTGGTATCGCGCTGCCTGATCTGGAACTCATTGCCGGCCAGCTGGGCGGTGGCAGTGTCGATCTCGCCGACATCTATCTCGAATCGACACGCACTGAGTCGTGGAGCCTCGAAGACGGCATCATCAAGGAGGGCGTGTTTAGCATCCGTCAGGGCGCGGGCGTACGTGCCATTAGTGGTGAACAGACCGGGTTCGCCTACTCCGATGATTTAACCTTGCCGGCGTTGAAAGAAGCGGTGAAGACTGCACGGGCGATCACACGGCAGGGGCAATCCCGCGATATTCAACTGCTCCCTCCCTTCGCGACTGACACTTCGCTGTACGTTAGTGACGATCCTCTCTCCACCACGCTGACCGAAGACAAACTTGCGGTTCTGCGCGCCCTGGACGAGCGCGTGCGCAGCGCAGACGGGAGAGTCCGTGAAGTGATGGTGAGTTTATCCGGGCAACACTCTTGCGTCATGGTGATTGCAGCAGATGGCACCCTAGCCGCCGATATTCGTCCGCTGGTGCGGCTCAATGTGGGCGTGATTGTGGAACAGAACGGCCGCAGCGAAACCGCATCATTTGGCGGCGGCGGGCGCAGTGGTTATGCAACGTTGTTTGCTGATGGTGGTGCCGAACACATTGCTGATGAGGCGCTCAGGCAGGCTCTGGTCAGTCTCGAGGCCGAAGCCGCCCCTGCCGGGGAAATGACCGTTGTGCTCGGATCTGGCTGGCCTGGTATCCTTTTGCATGAAGCCATCGGTCATGGACTGGAAGGCGACTTTAATCGCAAGGGCACGTCCGCTTTTAGTGGCAGAGTGGGAGAAAAGGTGGCCGCGGAAAATTGCACTGTGGTGGACGACAGCACGCTGCCCGGGCGGCGCGGATCACTGAATGTTGATGATGAAGGGACGCCCGGCGGGAAAACGGTCCTCATCGAGAACGGGCGCTTATGCGGCTACATGCAGGACCGACACAACGCCAAATTGATGGGCGTTGAGGCAACTGGCAATGGTCGTCGCCAATCGTATGCCCATCGCCCGATGCCGCGCATGACCAATACTTATATGTTGCCGGGGCAAGAGCTGCCAGAAGACATCATTGGCAGCGTTAAGCGTGGACTGTATGCGGTTAGTTTTGGCGGCGGGCAGGTTGATATCACCAATGGGAAATTCGTTTTTAGCGCCAGTGAGGCCTATCTGATCGAGGATGGCAAAATCACCGCACCCCTGCGCGGAGCGACGCTGATTGGAAACGGTCCTGATGTTCTGACACGGGTATCGATGATCGGCAACGACCTCGCGCTTGATAACGGTGTCGGCACCTGTGGCAAGGACGGACAATCTGTACCGGTGGGAGTAGGACAACCGACCCTGAAAATTGACAGCCTGACCGTCGGCGGCACACAAACCTGAACTTGATATGGATCCGCCGTCCCGCTTGGTGGCAACGGGATTTGAGAGTGTGACCTGAGCGCTTAAGCCCTGGCGGCCCCTGCACTGCTAAAGTGACGTGAACAGCACCAGGTGCCGCCCATTCTCAGAAACGTTCGAGCTCAGCGTGCGGCAATTGCCCCTGATGCACATGCATGGCCCCGAATTCCGCACATCGATGCAGTGTCGGCACGGCTTTACCGGGGTTGAGCAATTCACGCGGATCGAAGGCCGTTTTCAAAGCATGCATCTGTGTTAGTTCTTCGCTCGAAAACTGCACACACATTTCATTCAGTTTCTCGACTCCGACACCATGCTCACCCGTCACCGTGCCACCCACTTCAACGCACAACGAGAGTATGCGACTCCCGACCAGTTCAGCTCGCCGTAATTCGTCGTCGTCATTGGCGTCGAAGCCTATGAGGGGATGCAGGTTGCCGTCACCTGCATGAAAAACGTTAGCAATCGGCAAGTTGAACTCAACCGACAACGCACTAATGGATTCGAGAACGCGCGCCAGGTGTTTGCGCGGGATAGTGCCATCCATACAGAAATAATCGGCGGCAATGCGGCCAAAAGCCGGAAAGGCAGCTTTACGACCGGCCCAGAAGCGCATGCGCTGTTGCTCATTCTCCGATAAGCGAATGTCACTCGCGCCGGCCTGTCTGAGGACGGCATCAACGCGCTCCACCTGGGCTGCAACTTCGGCTTCATTGCCATCGACTTCACAAAGCAAAATGGCTGCGGCATCAAGCGGGTAGCCCGCGCCCGCGAATGCCTCGGCAACTTCGATAGCGAGTTTGTCCATCATCTCCAGACCGCCGGGGACGATGCCGGCACCGATGATGTCGGCGACCGCAAGGCCCGCCTGTTCAACGCTGTCGAACGACGCCAACAGCACGCGGGCGAGCTCGGGCTTTGGCAATAACTTCACCGTGACTTCCATAATCACGCCGAGTAAGCCTTCAGACCCGTGCATCACCGCGAGCAAATCGAGTCCGGCACTGTCCAGCGCGCGACCGCCGATAGTCAGCCATTCTCCATCCATGGTGAGGATCTTCAGCTCGAGCACATTGTTGACTGTCAAACCGTACTTCAAAGAATGTACGCCTCCAGAATTCTCCGCCACGTTGCCGCCAATACTGCAGGCAATTTGCGACGATGGATCAGGGGCGTAATACAGACCAAGATCCGCCACAGCTTCGCTAATGGCGAGATTCCGCACGCCTGGCTCGACTGTCGCGGTGCGATTTTCAGTGTCGATGTCGAGAATTCGATTGAAGCGGGCCAGACTCATAAGGCAGCCGCCGTCGAGTGGTAAGGCACCGCCTGATAAGCCGGTGCCGGCACCGCGGCAAACCACCGGAATAGCAAATTCGGTGCATAACTTAACCACTTTTTCGACTTGCTCTCGCGTGTGTGGCACGACCACAACGCGCGGGACCTGATGGTAGGCCGTAAGCGCATCACATTCGTAGGGGCGCATGGTCTCAGCAGAGGTGAGGCAAGCCTCAGGCGGCAGGAATTCGGCGAGGCGGGATTCGAAGGACAACAAGGCTCTCCTGCGTGATGGCGCGACCGGCACCTGCGGGGCGGCCCAGTTTACACCGTCAGGCGGAGCGGAACGTGCCGACTAGCAGGATGTTGATTAACTACTGCGGCGCCCGTTTGCGGCGCGGCTTGCCCGCCACGTTTTTCAACGACCGCTAGGACGACGTCTCGAACTGATAATCCGACGGAATCACGACCACGCCATCTTCGGTCAACGTAAAGCGGCGCGCGTCTTCTGCGGCGTCAAAGCCGATTTTCTCGCCGGCAGGAATACGCAGGTAGCGGTCGCAGATGCTGCGGCGCACCTGTGCGCCCTCTTCAATGTGGACATCAGAAAACAGAATGGCGTCCTCGACCGTCGCGCTGTCGTCGATATACACGCGATTACCAAGCACGCTGCGATTAACGCCGCCGCCTGCGATAACCGTACCGCCAGACACGATCGAATTCACACAAATACCTTCATTACACGAACGGCCCGGAACTGTGCGGGCTGGCGGGCGCTGGGTCTGGTAGGTGCGAATCGGCCAATTGGACTGGTACAGGTCGAGCGGCGGCTCAAGCTCGAGCAAATCCATGTTTGCGGTGTAGTAGTGATCCAGCGAATCGAGTCGGCGCCAATAGCGATCTCGGGTGACCCGGCCGGACGTCCCGCCGAAGCGATAAGCGGCCACGCGCTTGCATGATCCGAGGTTGCGTCCCACCAGCTCTGAGACCGACAAGTCGCTGGGGTCCGCGCCATCCAGAGTGTGTAACAGGTCAATCAGGGTGGTGCGCTTGATTACTTTGACACCCATTGGCAACCACAGATCTTCGTCAGCGTTGGCGACCAGTTTATTCCTGTGCACTGCTTTGACGACGTCGCCGTCGAGGTCTATACCTGCCTGAAAATGACCGCCGTTGGCGTTCGAAGGGGGCACGCAACCTATCGTGACATCGGCACCCTGCTGATTGTGCCAGGCTAATACAGCAGCGTAATCCATACGGTAAATCTGCTCGCCGGCGACCAGCAGTACGTTCTCTTCACGTGCGCCGTCAAGCAGGTAAAGGTTTTTGTACAGCGCGTCGGCGTTGCCAGCATAGGTCGACACGGTTGACTGAATTGGTGGCGTAACCGGCATCACATACTCACCCAAATCGGTGTTGTATATCGACCAGCCGTCACGAATGTGGTTGTGTAAGGACAACGCGTTGTACTGCGTCATCACCATGATTCGGCGCAATCCCGAGTGCAGGCAATTGGTAAGCGCGAAATCAATGATGCGGTAGCTGCCACCAAACGGCATCGCTGCGACAGCCCGACGCGTAGTTAGGGGTTCTAGTGACTTGCCGTCACCGATGGCGAGAACCATCGTTAGTGTGTCGTTGAATGTGGATATCAGCATGGCGTGGCGCGCGCATTATACGCTTAACTCAAATCGAGAAAAGTACGATTCTCATCCCCATGTTCAGGCCATGGAACGGCACGCAATGCGTTGCAGTTCGGCGCCTCTGGCTTCGCGACTGCGGCGGTCGCTATAATGCGGCGCACCTTCATCGTTCTCTGTCTCATAGCTCTGAAAGCGGTTCCAACATGGCTGAAGAGTTCCTCGTCAACATCACCCCCCAGGAAACCCGCGTCGCTGTTATCGAAAACGGCGTACTGCAGGAATTGGCGATTGAACGCAATCGCAGTCGCGGTCTGGTTGGCAATATTTACAAAGGAACCGTGTGTCGCGTACTGCCTGGAATGGGCGCTGCGTTTGTCGAAGTAGGCCTGGAGCGGACTGCCTTTCTGCACGTCTCTGATATCGCCGGGGGGCCGCGCCGGGATAGCGACGATGCGAACGAATTGACCATCGAACGAGCTGTAAGAGAAGGCCAGCAGCTGGTTGTACAGGTGGTTAAAGATCCGCTGGGAAGCAAGGGCGCACGCCTCACGACTCAAATCAGCATGCCGTCGCGCTATTTAGTCTATGTCCCAAATAGCAACACACTCGGAATTTCACAACGCATCGAAGACGAGGACGAAAGGCAGCGCTTGCGCGAATTGATTCTCGAGTTGCGACCCGATCTGCGTCCGCTGGACGAACTGGCGGGAACTGTGGAGCTGAGTCGGCTGGCAGAATCCGAGGCAGGCAGCGGCGGCTTTATAGCCCGAACGGCGGCTGAGGGAGTGCAGCGCGAAGAACTCGCAGCAGACATGCTTTTTCTCGAGCGTCTGTGGCAGTCCATCGATGAGCGAATCGCGGCAGCCGGTGCGCCGCAGCGAATTTATGAAGACTTACCGCTGGTTTTGCGCACCATCCGCGACATCTCGCTCACGACCGTCGAAAAGGTTCGCATCGATTCAAAAGAAAATTTCGTGCGCGTGCGTGAATTCGCGGAAAAATTTACGCCCGATTTATTGCCGCGGCTCGAACACTATCCCGGTGAGCGCCCAATCCTCGATCTATATTCAACTGAAGATGAAATTCAGCGCGCTCTGCAGCGCCGGGTCGATCTTAAATCAGGTGGTCATCTGGTTATCGATCAGACCGAGGCCATGACCACGATCGACGTTAATACCGGCGGATTTGTCGGTCATCGCAATCTTGAAGAAACGATATTCAAAACGAACCTTGAAGCAACTCACGCACTCGCCAGGCAATTACGTTTGCGCAACCTCGGCGGCATCATCATCGTCGATTTCATCGATATGACTGACGCGGAACACCAGCGACAAGTTGTGAGAACGTTGGAGAAATGTCTCGAGCGCGATCATGCGCGTACCTCTATCAGCGAAGTAACGTCGCTCGGACTTGTGCAGATCACGCGCAAGCGAACCCGTGAAAGCCTTGAGCATATATTGTGCGAATCATGCAAAACCTGCGGCGGCGCGGGCTCGGTTAAAACTGTGGAAACTGTGTGCTTCAGCATATTTCGAGAAATCTTGCGCGAAGCCCGCCAATTCGACGCGCAACGACTGTTAGTCGTTGCGTCCCAGGCGGTAGTCGACGCCATGCTCGACGAAGAGTCCGACAGTATTGTTGAACTGGAAGCATTCACCCGCATTCCTATCGGCTTCCAGGCCGAACCAGCGTATACGCAGGATCAATACGATATCGTCCTTTTGTGAGCTCGCTATCTTGAGATTAGAATTCAGCGCGGCCGTGTTGAATCCCGGCACACAGCGACCACCGGATATTCGCGCAGATTCCCGACTGCCCGTGCCCGGTCCCACCGTGTTTCCGATTCCTGTCCATAGTCTTTGAAACCAGATGCGAAAACTCTTCTCATTTGTAGTTGACTTCGCCTGGGCCGGGATAGCCGCAATTCTGATTGCGAGCGCTGCTCTGGTGACGATCGTTCGCCTGCTCTTGCCCGAGATCGACGGGCAACGCGTCGCGGTCGCTGCCTGGGTAAGTGAAACGGTCGGACGGCCGGCCCTGATCGGAAATATCGAGGCAAGTTGGGATGGCTGGGCTCCGCAAATCAGCGTCGACGACATTGCGATTCTGAGCAACGATGGTGATGTGGAAGTAATCCGGTTCGAGCACGCCACCATCAGTCTGGCGCCACTTAGATCCCTCCTGAGCGGCAGTCTGAAGCCAAACACGCTGACCGTTTCCGGCGTCGAACTGGCGCTGGTGCGAGACGAACAGGGCCGCATATCCGTCGCTGGGTTGCCGCCGACCCGGTCGCCTGTGCTGCGTTGGCTACTCCAGCAAGACAACTTTGCAGTTACGCGGGCGGATCTGACTTTCACTGACTTGCGCGCCGATCGCAGTTATGCCGTGTCAGATCTGACACTCACCATTCGTAACCACCTCGGTTCAAAAGTCGTTACGACGTTCGTCGATTTGCCAACCGAGATGGGCGGCCGTTTGGTTATCTCGTTTACGGCCCGCGGCGATCCACTGAGTTCCGAATGGGAAGGTGGTATTGATTTCAGCATTGCTGACATCGATAGCGAATACCTTATCAAGCAATCGGCATGGCATGGCCAGCAACTGCCATCGGCACGCCTTAACTTCGCCGGTTCCAGTGTGTGGCGAGACGCTCAGTTGCAGAGTCTTCGCTTTGACGTTGGCGCAATGTCAGGTCAACAAGAGCAAGAATTGCTGCTTAGCGCTCTCGGGCAGCTAACGCGGGATAGTGAAGGCTGGCAATTGCATGTCGTCGATATCGAACTGCCTGACGCGGCGGGCGAGTTTTCGGACAGTCGTTTCTCGATGACCTGGGCGCAACACCGCAATTCCTTGAGCGCCGTAACGTTTCGCGGGCACGACTTGCCGGTCGCGCCGCTCAGCGTGTTAACCGCTGGCTTGACACCGTTGCCACAGAGCTCTCGGGAATTGCTCGAGGGCTTACAACCGAGCGGCAGCGTTGAACATGTGGAAGCCGTCTGGCGTCGCGGAGAAGGAAAAACCAACCCGCATTACGCGACCGCAGCGTTCCGGAAACTGTCGAGTCATGCTCACCGGGCCGCCCCAGCCATCGAGGGCTTGGATGCAGAACTATCGCTCGTCAATGGCGATGCGGCGCTGCGTTTTGCGGACGCGGACTTTACGCTCAAGCACGCACAACGCCTGGCTCAGCCTCTCGAAATTACCGGACTCAATGGTCGACTCGTTTGGGATCAGCAAAGCGAGCGATTAGACGTTTATGCCGACGACGTGGCGGGCACAGTCAATAAATTGGCGTTAACTATCAATGGCAAATTGAAAGAGGCCCTGGGCGTCAATCGGTATGCTGACTTACACATTGCAATGCCCGGTGGCCCTGCCGCAAACGTACATCACCTCATACCGAACGAGCTGTTCCCGCCGCGCGGACAAACCTGGCTACGTCAGGTCCTGCAGGCAGGCAGACTGTCCGATGGCGCAGTCGTGGTGCGCGGCCCCCTGTCGGCATTTCCGTTTCGGCACGCAGAAGGCGTATTCGCGGTAGATTTCTCGGTTAGCGATGCGCTTGTCCAGTATTCGGCGCGTTGGCCTGCGGCAGAGAGTCTGCGCGGCAACGTTTCGTTACGCGGTGAGAAAGTGCGTATGCGAGTCGAACAGGCCAACGTACTTGCGGCGCACATCGAAGGTGCGGATATCACCATGGCTGACTTGTTTACGCGTCAGCGTTTTGTACATATCAACGGTCAGGCCAGCGGGCCGGGCAACAGCGGGACGGCCGTCATCATGGCAAGCCCGTTGAAAAACGGTAAGGCAGCGCGGATGGCTGATATCGATATCGGGTCGACGATCAGCGTCGATCTCGATATGGATATTGGGCTATTCCCGGACGGGCCACGCGAAGTTCTCGGACGAACGCGTTTTTCCAGCAATCGCATTGCCGCACCAAAACTCAGGATCGTGCTTGATGATGTGCAAGGCAGTGTCAGCTTCACACATCACGATTGGTACGGCGAAGACTTAAGCGCAACATTCGAAGGCATCCCAGTGGGACTGGTTTTTAACGGCGGCCTCAATGACCCAAACTACGACAGCGAGATGCGAATGACGGGGACGCCAACGATCGGCGCATCGCTGGCGGTGCTTGAAAAATACTCGCCGGCAGCCCATCGCTGGATGCAGGACCACCGATTAATACCAGCGCTTGAAGGCGAGTCGCCCTGGAAAGCAGTGCTCACTATTCCGACTGTCGTGCCAGGGAAAGCTTCGCTGCCACGACGCTTAAGGCTCGAATCGAGCCTGTTTGGACTCACCAGCACTTTGCCGTGGCCGCTGAATAAGCTGGCACAGGAGCGCAAACCGCTCAGTATCGATCTCGATCTGCGCGAGGGTATTGCCGAGCGTGTGCGCCTGGACTACGGCGACATTGCAGATGTCGAGTTCGGAGCACAGCGTGGTGCTGACGGCAAAGCTGAAATAACGCGCGCTGAAATTCTCCTCGGTACTGTCGATCCCGAATTCAAGCGCACCGCAGGCACAACGATTCGCGGCTATGTGGATCGCGTGAGGCTGGACGAATGGTCACATTTCCAACCGGACGCCAGCGTTCGGACAGGCACGAAGAGCCTGCCGCTGAATTTCGACCTACAGGTCAGCAAGCTTGAACTGCTTGGCCAGGCTTTCGACGATGTCCGCATGTTCGGCGAGCGCGAGGCCACGCAATGGCAGGTTGGACTCGCCGGCGCAACGCTCAACGGTACGGCATTAGTGCCACGCGACTTCTCATCGGGGACCTTGCACCTTAACGTTGACCGTCTCGAATTGCGCCGTCCGGACGAGGCCACGGATCCGGCGTCCGGCACTTCACTCGACCCGCGGCGTGTTCCTGCGCTGGCCGTCGCAGCGACTACGCTTGTGTACAACGAAATCGATTTTGGAGCGGCCGAGATTACGACCGTGCGACATAGCGACGGACTCGAACTAACCCAACTCAAGCTACGCAGCGATGCGTTGACACTCGACGCGAACGGGCGCTGGGATCATAACGAGGGGCAGCAGACGAGTCACTTTGACATCGATGTACAGAGCGCCACGCTTGCTGGCCTGCTGGAGCGATTTGGCTACAACGTAGCGAATATTGAACAAGGCGAAACCGATATCCACATCGCCGCCAGCTGGCCGGGCACGCCGTTCGAATTCTCGCTGGCGCAGATGACCGGGAATTTCGAGTTGCACGTCACCGACGGCCGATTCCTCGACATCGAACCGGGCGGCGGCCGTTTGTTCGGCTTGTTAAGTCTGCAGTCATTGCCAAGGCGGCTATCGCTGGATTTTGATGACTTGTTCCGCAAAGGCTTCGCCTTCGACGATATCCAGGGCGTGTTCGAATTAGAGAACGGCAATGCGTATACCAATAGTTTACTGATGAGCGGCCCATCGGCGCGCATCGACATAACCGGGCGTACTGGCCTGGCCGACACGGATTACGACCAACACATGGTCGTCACGCCGGCGCTGTCGAGCAGCCTTCCAGTTGCCGCAGCATTGTTTGGTCCCATTGGAGTTGGCGCCGGTGCGGTGTATTTCCTGGGGCAGAAAATGTTTAAAGCGATACCCAATCGCATCGATAAATTTCTGCGGCGCGAGTATTCGATCACCGGGAGCTGGGATAATCCCCTCGTCGAGCGCATCTGAGTTCGATTGCGATATTGCAGAACTCACATGAGGTCATCGAATCCGGACAGTCCGCTAGCCTGTACAAGCGGTCGCCGCGACGCGTGGCGTTGCGGCCGTGAGCAGCGTGATTTTTCAAACCGCCCCGTATAACCCCGCTTAAGCCAGAGCCATTTATGTCAGAAATATGGAAACCTCGCGTCGTCGCCGCGACCGTCATCGAGCGTGCGGGACGCTATTTGTGTGTGGAAGAAGACATTGACGGCCGACGGGTGATTAACCAGCCCGCCGGCCACCTCGATGAAGGCGAGACCATCATCGATGCAGCCGTGCGCGAAACTCAGGAAGAAACCGCCTGGACTGTCCAGATAGATAGCCTATTGGGGATTTATCTGATCCAGACTGAAGAGCCTGGCAATACGTTTGTGCGTTTTTGTTTCGCCGCCACTGCGTTACAGCACGCACCGGAACAGAAACTCGACGTCGAAATTGTCCGGACCCACTGGTTCAGTCACGAAGACTTGCTTGCCCGGCGTGCGCAACTTCGCAGCGAACTTGTCCTTGAAGCTATCGTCGCCTATGAAAGTGGCCGCCGCTATCCGTTGGAAATGATCCATGCCCAACTCCGCCAGTGACGATTGGCTACCGCAGGGCTTCGCGCAGCGATTCAGTGCCCCCCATGTCGTGATCGCGATGTCCGGCGGGGTCGATTCGGCCGTTGCCGCGCTACGCGTGAAGGAAAGCGGAATACGTTGCTCGGCTTTGTTCATGAAGAACTGGAATGAGCCTACAGACAGCAGTGAGTGCCACTGGGAGGACGATGTAGCAGATGCGCTGCAGGTGTGCGAGCGTCTCGATATCCCCATCAACACAGTCGATTTATCCGAGCAATACTGGCAACGCGTCTTCGAAGATTTTCTGCACGAGTATCAGCGCGGGCGCACCCCGAATCCCGATATCTTGTGTAATCGCGAGATTAAATTTCGCGCATTTCTGGATACCGCTCGCGAAGTCGGCGGCGATGTCGTTGCCACCGGCCACTACGTCAACGTTGCCGCTGACGAGGATCAACACTACCTGTGTAAGGGCAACGACGCAGGTAAGGACCAAAGTTATTTTCTGTACACGCTGGGGCAGGATCAGCTGCGGGCGTCTTTGTTTCCGGTTGGAAACTTGCAAAAGACCGACGTCCGTAGCCGCGCGCAACGGGCCGGCTTGGGTAACCACGAGAAAAAGGACAGCACCGGTATCTGCTTTATTGGCGAACGGCATTTTCGAGAATTCCTCTCACGCTACGTCCCTGCCGAACCCGGACCGGTGATGACCCTGGAAGGGCGACAGATCGGCGAGCACCATGGCGCGGTCTTTTACACTCTGGGGCAACGCCAGGGACTTGGGGTTGGCGGTGTGCGTGGTGCCAGCGAAGCACCGTGGTTTGTGATCGATAAAGATGTCGTTAAAAACGTCGTGATCGTAGCCCAGGGGCACGACCACCCCGCCTTGCTGAGCCGTTCGCTGCGCGCCACGCAGGTGTCCTGGGTCGCCGGAAGCGCGCCAAAAGCACCTTTTTCGTGTCTCGCCAAAACTCGCTACCGCCAGCCTGACCAGCCCTGTTGTATCGAAGTTGCCGATGGAAACGCGGTTGAAGTGACTTTCGCAGACCCGCAACGGGCCGTTACACCCGGGCAATCGGTGGTGTTTTACGCCGGGAATCGTTGCCTCGGCGGCGGCATCATTGACAGCACGGCATAAGCTGGCCTCAAAAACAGACTACAACTGCACTACAGAATTACCGATAATGGGGGATTCATTTCTGCATTCCCGGCCTCGGACAAACCACGGAGACACGATGAAAAACTCATTCGACGCGCGCGCAGACCTTAAGCTCGGCGACAAAACATACGAAATTTTCAGCTGCGAGCGTCTTGCCGGCAGTTACCCAATCGAATCACTTCCGTTCGCTCACAAGATTCTGCTCGAGAATCTGCTCCGCTTCGAAGATGGCGTTGATGTCACTCGCGACGACATCGAAGCGTTGGCCCGTTGGGATGCCCGCGCAGAACCGTCACAGGAAATCGCCTTCACGCCTGCGCGCGTGCTGATGCAAGATTTTACTGGCGTTCCGGCCGTAGTCGATTTGGCCGCGATGCGCGATGCCGTTACCGCTCTAGGTGGTGACCCGGCCAAAATCAACCCGCTTTCGCCGGCCGAATTAGTTATTGATCACTCGGTGCAGGTCGACGTATTCGGTTCACGCAATGCTGCTGACGAGAACGCCCGTATCGAATTCGACCGCAACAAAGAGCGCTATGGCTTTCTGCGTTGGGGTCAGGAGGCATTCTCCAATTTCGCCGTCGTGCCACCGGACACCGGCATCGTCCACCAGGTTAATCTCGAGTACCTGGCCAGAACCGTGTTTTCAGGATCACGCGACGGTAATTTGCAGGCCTATCCCGATACTGTCGTCGGCACCGACTCCCATACCACGATGATCAACGGCCTCGGTGTGCTCGGCTGGGGTGTCGGTGGTATCGAAGCGGAAGCCGCTATGCTCGGCCAGCCCATTACCATGCTGATACCACAGGTCGTGGGTTTTAAATTGAATGGCAACTTGCCCGAAGGCGCGACCGCGACAGATTTGGTGTTGGTCGTGGTCGAGATGCTGCGCGCGAAAGGTGTGGTCGGGAAGTTCGTGGAATTCTTTGGTCCGGGACTTGACCACCTGCCGCTCGCCGACCGCGCTACTCTGGCAAACATGGCGCCGGAGTACGGTGCGACATGCGGAATATTCCCAATTGATAGTGAAACCGTGCGTTATCTCGAATTGTCCGGGCGAACTCCCGAACAAGTTGAACTGGTTGAGGCCTATGCGCGCGCGACCGGCATGTGGCGCGATGCCTCGACGCCTGATGCGACCTATACCGACACGCTCGAGCTCGACATGGGAACCGTTGAACCATGCCTTGCCGGCCCCAAACGTCCACAGGATCGCATCACGCTGAAGGGTGCAAGCAGCGCTTTCGGCAAAGAGCTTGCGCTCGCGACGAAGGATCGTAACGGTGGCGGGACGGCAACGGCAGCGCTTGGCGGTCAGCAGGTTGAAGTCAGCGATGGCGCAGTGGTGATCGCGGCCATCACATCGTGCACCAACACTTCCAACCCCTCAGTGATGGTTGCCGCGGGATTAGTCGCCAAGAAGGCCAACGAACTCGGGCTAACTGCCAAGCCGTGGGTTAAAACCAGTCTCGCTCCTGGCTCGCTGGTGGTATCGGGTTACCTCGACAAGGCGGGTCTGACCCCGCATCTGCAGGCGCTCGGATTTCATACGGTCGGTTATGGCTGCACCACTTGTATTGGCAACTCCGGTCCGCTTCCCGAGGCCGTCAGCGGAGCGATCAAATCGGGCGATTTAATCGCTTGCTCAGTCCTGTCCGGCAATCGAAACTTCGAAGGCCGTGTGCATGCGGAAGTCAAAATGAACTTCCTGGCTTCGCCGCCCCTGGTTGTGGCGTATGCCATCGCCGGCAACATGTCGATAGACGTCACCAAGGATGCCATCGGCCAGGACAAAGACGGCAAAGACGTCTATCTGAAAGATATCTGGCCCTCATCGACCGAAGTGGCGCAAACGATTGCGGCGAGTATCGATTCGAAAATGTTTGCCGACAGCTACAAAAACGTCTATGCCGGCGATGCGCGCTGGTCCGGCATCGAAGTTACCGCGTCAAATCAATATGCCTGGGACGATACATCGACTTACGTTAAGAATCCGCCCTACTTCGTCAACATGCCGAAGCAACCAGGCCCGATTGAACAAATCACTGGTGCCCGCGTGCTGGCCAAGCTGGGTGACTCGATTACCACCGACCACATCTCACCGGCCGGAAATATCAAGGCCGATAGCCCCGCTGGACGCTATTTAATCGAACACGGCGTGGAGCAGGTTGACTTCAACTCCTACGGATCGCGGCGCGGTAATCACGAGGTAATGATGCGCGGAACGTTTGCGAATATTCGTCTGCGCAACGAATTGGCGCCGGGCACTGAAGGCGGCTGGACTCGCCATCAACCAGGCGACGAGGAAATGTCCATCTACGACGCAGCGATGCGTTATGAGCAGGACGAGATTCCGTTGATCATTCTCGCGGGTAAGGAATATGGCACAGGGTCGTCGCGAGATTGGGCTGCTAAAGGCACTCGTCTACTCGGCGCGCGCGCGGTGATCGCTGAGAGCTTCGAACGTATACACCGCTCAAACCTGGTTGGCATGGGCGTGTTGCCGCTGGTCTTTGCGGACGGGCAAACTGCCGCTTCGCTCGGCCTAACGGGCAAGGAAACTTACTCGATAGAAGGTCTGCAAAGCGGCGCGCGCGAGGTCACTGTCGTCGTCGAGGGTGCGGACGGCCAGGCGACCCGCTTCCCGTGCACAGTCCGCGTCGATACACCGAAAGAATGGGAATACTTCCAGCACGGTGGCATTTTGCACTACGTCCTACGCCAACTCGCTGCCTGATAAGGCGTTGACTGCGCTTGCATAGTCCCCAGGCCCGGCGCCTGGACGCTTGACGAAGATCAGCGGCACCCACTTTTGGGGGTCGCTGATCGCGCAAGCAACTGAGCCTGGAATAGCGCGACGAGGCGATTGATACGCCACTACTTTTAGGACGCAAGCATGACGGTCTGCGCCCTCAACACAGCATCGCAACACGCACATTTTGGGGAATCGTATCGATGGCTAGTCATACCATGCCGCAGGCATTTGCCAGCAACTTCCTGGGCAACTCACCAAACTGGTACAAATTAGCCATCCTCGGCTTTCTCATTCTGAATCCAATCCTGATACTCACTGTTGGCAAGTTCATCACCGGATGGTGCTTGATCCTTGAGTTCATCTTCTGCCTCGCAATGGCATTGAAGTGCTACCCGCTGCAGCCCGGCGGACTACTCGCAATAGAGGCAGTCATTATCGGACTGACTACGGCTGAAAGTGTCTACGAAGAAACGGTCCATAACTTCCCGGTCATCATGCTGCTGATGTTTATGGTCGCCGGCATCTATTTCCTTAAAGAATTATTGCTGTTCACCTTTACGAAAATTCTCTTGAAGGTTAAGTCGAAGGCGATGCTGTCGTTGTTGTTTTGTGCGGTATCCGCGCTGTTGTCAGCGTTTCTGGATGCACTCACCGTGACTGCTGTCGTTATCACAGTGGCCCATGGTTTTTATCTCGTTTATCACAGAATGGCCTCTGGCAAGCAGTACCACCACGAGCACGATGCCACTGGCGACGATGAAGTTCATGAACTACATCGCTCAGACCTTAACGAGTTTCGTGCCTTTCTTCGCAGTCTGATGATGCATGCTGCTGTGGGCACCGCGCTTGGTGGCGTGTGCACGTTGGTGGGCGAGCCGCAGAACCTGCTCATCGCGAAAGTAGCCGGTTGGGAATTCCTGGAGTTTTTCATGCGGACTGCACCGGTATCAATGCCAGTACTGGTCGTCGGCCTCACCACCTGTTTCGTTCTCGAGAAAGTTAAATGGTTTGGCTTTGGCACCGAATTGCCGAAAGTTGTCAGGGAAATTCTTGAGGACTACGACGAGCACGAAACTGAGAAACGCACCAAGCAAGATGTCGCGAAGTTGTGGGTCCAGGGAACGACAGCGGTCTTCCTGGTCTTCGCCCTCGGTTTCCATCTCGCCGAAGTTGGCGTAATTGGATTAACCGTCATTGTGCTCGCAACGGCGTTCAACGGTATTACTTCCGAACATCAGATCGGTCACGCCTTTGAGGAAGCGCTGCCCTTCACTTCTCTGCTGGTGGTGTTTTTTGGTGTCGTCGCGGTCATCCATGATCAACATTTATTCACCCCCGTAATTGAACGCGTTCTCGCGCTTGAAGGCACAACGCAAACTGCTGCGTTCTACGTTGCCAATGGGGTGCTCTCCATGATCAGCGACAATGTGTTCGTGGCAACGGTCTATATCACCGAAGTGTTCAATGCGCTTGAGGCCGGTGCGATTACGCGCGACCAATTCGACTTGCTGGCTGTGGCCATCAACACGGGCACCAACATTCCCAGTGTGGCAACGCCAAACGGACAGGCGGCCTTCCTGTTCCTGCTGACTTCAGCATTGGCACCTCTGATTAGATTGTCGTACGGGCGCATGGTATGGATGGCATTGCCTTATACGATAACGATGTCTATTTCCGGTCTGCTGGCCGTGATTTATCTGCTGTAACGAAAACAAATTCGAACTTGTGACAGTCTGTTGCTGTCCGTCCCCTCGCTGGACGGACGGCAATACAGCGCCGCGGTTAAGCAGGATAGAAGGCAGAAATTGGCTTCTTATCGAGCATCGGTAACTTGCACTTTCGCGTAGCCGCGGCGCATGCTGGCCGGTGATTCGTCTGGCGGGGATCGTCTATGCGACATAACGGGTTGTGCCGCGCTCTGGTCGGCTGTTGTCTGGCCGTCGCGCAATCCGTGAGCGCGGCGCCCGATATCGACACGCTGATTGACGCACTTGAGGCTGTTCGCCGCGACAGCAAAGTACCGGCCTTTGCGTTGACACTGGTAGATACCGATCAGGTTTTACATGCTTCGGCGCACGGCATCGCCGACCAGCAAGGCGGACGCCCAGCTGACGCCGATACGCGCTTTCGCATCGGCTCGGTAACCAAAACGTTCACGGCTCTGGCCATTCAATTGGCCGCCGCCGACGCACTGCTCACTCTCGATACCCCGTTAACGGAAATCACTGGTCCGGACGTCATCCATAACCCTTGGTCGACGACCACGCCGGTAACCATCGCCCACCTGCTCGAGCATACTGCTGGCTTAACCGACCTGACCTACGCTGAGATGTATCACAGCGATCCAGCGCCGCTGCCGCTCGCAGCAGCGGTGCAGGAATTTGCCGGGAATCGGCGCGTGCGGTGGCAACCCGGTGTGCATTATTCGTACAGCAACGCCGGCGCCGGACTTGCGGCGTATGCGCTCGAAAAACTCACCGGCACCAGTTACGAGGAATTCATCCGCAAGCGCGTTTTTGCACCTCTGGCGATGCGCAACGCATCGGTGACGCTGGACAAACCAACGCGTCGCACTCTGGCAAGCGGATACGATCGTGATGGCGTTACCCGCATTCCCTACTGGCACATGCTGTTCCGCCCATTCGGCGCGATCAATATGACCGCTGCCGATATGGCCGGACCGCTGCGCATGTTGCTTAACCAGGGCAGCATCGATGGCGCGCAGTTTTTAGCACCGCAAGCAATCGCTCGGATGGAGACCCCCAAAACCACACTAGCCGCGCGCCGTGGACTGGAATTCGGTTACGGCGCCGGGCTGTATAGCTGGTATCACGGTGGCCATCATTTTTTCGGCCACGGCGGCGATGGCGATGGCTACCTGGCACAGATGGGCTATAGCCGTGCGGCCGGGTTCGGGTATTGCGTCGTTATCAATGTTTTCAACCACGAACACTTAAGCAAGATGCGCCGCCTGATCGAGGACTTTATTGTCGCCCGTAGCATGCCGCCCGCCACGCAGACTGAGCACCTAGGGTTGCCTGCAGACGCATCTTTTCTGGGTGCCTATCGGGCTGCTACCTTTCGCTTTGGCGACGCCCCGAAAAGAAACGAAGTGGCGCTACAAATTCACCTCAACAACACGCAGATCTTCACCACGCTAACCGGCGGGGCGCCGCAGCAACTGATCTACCTCGGTGGTAACCTCTGGCGGCGTTTCGACGAACCCGGTGCGACTATAGCCGTGGTGCGGAACAGTGACGGCCAGTGGGTCTTCCAGGGTGAGCGCGAAAGCTTCATTCAGATTTCCGAACCCTGATTCGAAGACACGCACGGGCCACCTGCAGTTACGGCGAAAATGTGCCACCGGAGCGCTCCTGAGCAAGACTTACGAATGGTATAGTGATGGCAACTCAAACCGCTTTGGAAGGATATGCGATGCGTAGAATGGTACTAATGCTCCTTGCGCTTGCCGTGCTGGGGGCATGCAGTGAAGACCAGCCAGCGTCGAAAGCTCCGGTTGCGAAGGCGCCTGCGCCGACAGCACCAGTAGCAGCGACGACCAATGAATCATCCGCGGGCGGGTTACCGGCAATAGTCGTCGATGACGAACCAGTTAAATATGACCCGATTGACGTGTCCAAACTCGATAGCCAATGGTGGAAGCAATATAACGGCGACGGCTAAGCGTGCGAATTACTGGTTGCCGTCCTCGGCACTAACCCGCCTAAATTCCCAGATTACTCAAAGTCACCATAATGTCGTTCAAGATGTTGGTGACACGCGGGTGCTCTACTTCGAAAGACTCGATGTGCGCACCGAGTCGCTCACGTAACGAACTGTCATCACCGGGCTCATTCAGGGTTGCGATTGCTTGTTCAAGCTCGCCGATGAGGGGTTCCAGACGCAGCCGCACGTCGCTTTGTTGCGCATCTATCGCATCGAGCTCAGCGCGCAGGGCGGCCAGCGATTGTTCGAGATCAGCTTGACTCATTAAGTCGTCCTCGTACGTGAAGATTAAATGACGCCGGCAGAATCGGTCGATTGCGACTCCCCATCGTCTATAAACAGTAGCTGAAGATCGTTCAGAAAACGAAAGCCGTTTGCTGTCGGTGTCACCCGATCGCCGTGCGTCTCAAGCCAGTTCAACTGAACCGCACGCGCAAGCGGCGCCGCGACAACCGGAGCGCCGACTGGAACGCCGGTTGTGCGGCTGAAGTCGCCGAGGCTAAAGCCTTCTTTCAGTCGTAACGCATTCAGCATGAATTCACTCACGACGCGGGCAGCGTGGATTCGTTCTTCGACCACAGTCGGTTCGCCGGCCAGCACACTTTTCATATAGCGCTCGGGATGCCTAATCTTGGCTCGCCGATAAATTTTTCCGGCGACATTGATTTTTCCATGCGCACCGGCACCGATCCCTAAATAATCGCCGAATTGCCAATAGTTGAGATTATGGCGCGCCTTGCGACCGCTGCGCGCATAAGCAGAAATCTCATATTGCTCAAAACCGGCTGCGGCGAGAAGCTCAAGCCCTGCGTCGTAGTCATCACAAATCTGATCGTGAGATGGGAGCTGCGGCGGATTACGGGCGAAGGCCGTGCCCTGCTCGAGCGTTAGTTGATACCAGGACAGGTGCGTTGGAGCCGCGTCGATCGCAGCCTGCAAATCGTCGAGCGCATCGCCAACCTGCGCGCCCGGTAGACCGAACATCAAGTCGAGATTGAAATTATCGAATCCCGCGCGCCGTGCGAACTCAATGGCAGCATAAGCTTCAGACGCCTGATGCACACGTCCAAGCGCATTGAGTCGCTCATCGTTAAAGCTCTGAATGCCTAGTGACAACCGATTGACCCCGGCCGCTCGGTAGGCGCTGAAACGCGCGGACTCGGCACTGCCGGGATTAGCTTCGAGGGTTATCTCGATGTCCGCAGCGAAGCGGGCCTGTCGCGCGATACCACTTAGCAACCGTTCGATAGCAGGCCCGCCGAACAAGCTTGGGGTCCCACCGCCAAAAAAAATGCTGGACAAGACCAGCGGCCCACTGCGCGCAAGTTCAACGCCCAGATCGGCCAGCAGGACGTCGACATAAAGCTCCTCGGGAATGCCGCTACGCGCCTCATAGGAATTGAAGTCACAGTACGGGCATTTACGTGTGCACCAGGGGAGATGGACGTAAAGGCCCGCGCTTGCACTCATGAGCTGGTCGCGAATTCTTGCTTAAGTGCACCAATCAGCGCGCGAACCGCCTGGCCGCGATGGCTGACCTTGTTTTTGGCAGGCCTGTCGAGATCGGCCGCGGAGCATTCAAATTCAGGTACAAAGAATACCGGGTCGTAGCCGAAGCCCCCCTCTCCGGAGGGGGCTTCGAGCACGCGACCGCGCCAGACACCTGTCGTGATCAGCGGCAAGGGATCTGTCGCGTTACGCAAATAGACCATCACACAAATGAAGCAAGCGTCGCGCTCTGGCGTCGGCAGCGACGCCATCCTGTTGAGTAACAGTGCCGTATTCTCGGTATCAGTGGCACCCTCTCCGGCGTAGCGCGCTGAGCGAACGCCGGGATTGCCATTCAGCGCCGGCACGGATATCCCCGAGTCGTCGGCAATAGCAGGCAGACCGGTCGCAATGCACGCATGGCGAGCTTTTATCAAAGCGTTCTCGACAAATGTCACACCACTTTCCACTGCGTCGTCGACGCCGAATTTGGATTGTGGGGAGACAGCGAGCGACAAGTCTCGCAGCAGCGCTGACAACTCACGTAATTTGCCCTCATTGCTGCTGGCAAGAACGATATCCATAACTCGAGACCGGCGCCGTCAATCAGTGCTGTTAAGTGCAGCTTGCTGCAATTTGAACAATTCGGCGATTCCCCCGCCGGCCAAATCGAGCATGCTGTTCATCTCCTCACGGCGAAACGCGTGTCCCTCCGCAGTACCCTGAATCTCGATGAAGTGGCCGGCTTCGTTCATCACGATATTCATGTCAGTCTCGGCGTTCGAGTCCTCTGCGTAATCGAGGTCGAGAACGGGCACGCCGTCGAAAATGCCGACTGAAACGGCCGCCACTGCGCCGTGTAGTGGATCACGCTTGATCTTTCCGGATTTCTTTAGCGACGCAAGCGCATCGACGAGTGCGACATAAGCACCGGTTATGGAAGCTGTTCGAGTACCGCCGTCGGCCTGCAATACGTCGCAATCGAGGGTTATCGATATTTCGCCGAGCGCCTCAAGATCGACCACTGCGCGTAGCGAACGTCCGATGAGTCGCTGAATCTCGAGGGTCCGTCCGCCCTGACGGCCCTGGCTCGCTTCGCGCCGCATCCGCGAGTTGGTCGAGCGAGGCAGCATGCCATATTCAGCTGTCACCCAGCCCGACCCGGTACCTTTCAGGAATGGCGGTACACGCGTCTCAACACTCGCATTACATAAAACCTTTGTAGCTCCGAATTCGATGAGGACGGAGCCCTCAGCGTGACGCGTAAAGTTTCGTGTGAAACGTACTTCGCGCATCTGGTCGACCGCGCGTCCGCTTGGGCGTGTCGTCATATCAATACTCGCTAATGATGGGGCCGGGCATTATAGCCTCGCCATGCTGGCAAGCTGCGGGCACGGCAAGCGCGGGTGAGCTTGCCACCCGTCGGCGTCAACGTTACGCACTAACGAGACCGGCCTGTTAAGATCGCGCGTCTGTTAAGTCACGAGCAGGCGGGATAGCACACGATGCCCTACAGCATGACCGCCTTCGCGCGGATCGAATTTGATGGTGATTGGGGACACGGCGCATGGGAATTGCGTTCAGTTAACCACCGCTATGCAGAAGTCACAGTCCGGGCACCGGAAGATTTCCGCATGCTCGAAACAAGCGTGCGCGAAAAAGTCGGGCGCGCCGCCAAACGCGGCAAGATCGACTGCAATCTGCGCGTGGAAACGTCTGGTAACGGCAGCGGCGAAGTGCGCATCAACGAGCAGATGGCCACGGCGGTCCTCACTGCAGCACGGGAAATCGCGGCCTTAGGGGACGCTCCGGCAACTGTCAATCCGCTCGAAATACTGCGTTGGCCGGGCGTAACCCAAGCGAATGAAGTCGATCTGGATGTCGTCGCAAGCACCGTTATGACCGCCCTGGACGACGCCATCGCTGCGTTTCTGGATGCGCGGCGGCGCGAAGGCGAAAAAATGGCTGACGTTATCCGACAACGTCTGGCCGGCATCAATGAGCAGTTAAAGATTCTTGAGGTGAAGGTTCCGGACATCATCGCCAATGTGCGCGAACGCCACACGCAGCGAGTTGCCGAGCTCGCCGACGGCCTCGATCCAGGGCGTGTTGAGCAGGAATGTGCGTTGTTGGCGCAGCGCCTCGATGTCGCGGAAGAACTCGACCGTCTGCGCGCCCACGTCGATGAGGTCGAGCGCGTTCTCGGGCAGAACGAACCGATTGGCCGACGCCTTGATTTCCTCATGCAGGAACTGAATCGCGAGGCCAATACATTGGGCTCCAAATCGGCCCATATCGATACGACCGGCGCCGCAATTGAGCTAAAAGTTCTCATTGAGCAGATGCGAGAGCAGGTGCAAAACATTGAGTGAGCGTGCCGAGACACGCCCGCAGGGACATTTGTTTGTCATATCCGCGCCCTCCGGCGGCGGCAAGACCAGCCTGGTGCGCGGCCTGCTGGATTCGACCGAACGGCTCACGGTCTCGGTGTCACACACCACTCGCGGACAGCGGCAGGGAGAGCAGAATGGCACGGACTACCATTTTGTCAATGATGCCGATTTTGCCGAGATGGTCGCCGGCGACGAATTCCTGGAGCATGCGACTGTATTTGACCATCGTTACGGCACCTCGAAATCCGCGATTCGCAGTAAACTTGAGGAAGGATTCGATGTCGTTCTCGAAATAGACTGGCAGGGTGCTCGCAGCATTCGCACCGCCGTGCTGGATACCATTTCGATATTCGTCCTGCCGCCATCGATCGCAACACTGGAAGAGCGCCTGCGTGGCCGCGGTGACAGCGAGGATAATGTGGCTCGCAGGATGCGTGATGCGGTCAGCGAGATGTCGCATTACGAGGAGTACGACTATCTGGTTATCAACGACGATTTTGACGAGGCGTTGACAGGCCTGCGCGCCATCATCGCGGCCGCGCGCCTCCGGCAGCCGCTGCAACGGGTCGCACATCGCACCACACTGGATGCACTCGTAGCGTCCTGAGCAGCTGTTTGTTACTATGGTCGGTCCGATTACTCAATTACTACAGGATCAACACGCATGGCCCGAGTGACCGTTGAAGATTGCCTGCCGGCGGTCGATAACCGCTTCGACCTCGTCCTAGTCGCTAGTCGCAGAGCTCGCCAAATCGCGCGCGGTGCAACGCCAATGGTAGACGCCGAAAATGACAAGCCCACCGTCATTGCGCTGCGCGAAATCGCGGCCGGCGTCATGAATCAAGTCATGCTTGACGAGATCGACGCCAAAGAGCGCGCTGCAGATGAATTCGACCTGGCGGCTGAATTTGCCGAGCAACAACAATCGGCACTGCAGGACCCGAACCGGGATTTCTGACCGCGCGCCCTGTGGATCCTGAACGTTTGCACGCAATCCACAGGCATGTCCCACTACTCGCCCCACGCGCATACTTTCCCTGAAGCGCTGCTCATCGTCGCTGAACCGCGCCGATGAGCACGCCCGCCGTCGCACTCGAAGCGCCGAAGTTGCGCATTGACGATCTCTGTCGTCGCACCCGTTCTTATCTCACCAGTGAACAAATAAAGCAGGTTCGACGTGCCTACCGCTTCGGCGCGGAAGCACATGCAGGACAAACTCGTCAAAGCGGAGAACCCTACATCCAGCATCCGCTGGCCGTGGCGGGGATTCTTGCCGAAATGCACATGGACCACGAGACGCTGGTCGCAGCGATGCTCCATGATGTGATCGAAGATACTTTAATCGCCAAAGATCGCATCACCGAAGAATTCGGCTCCGAAGTCGCGCTAATCGTTGATGGACTCAGCAAGCTCACGCAGATCGAGTTCGAGTCACACGCCGAGGCTCAGGCGCAAAATTTTCGCAAGATGCTCATGGCGATGGCCGATGACATTCGCGTCATTCTTGTCAAACTCGCCGATCGCCTTCACAACATGCGCACCCTCGGGGCATTGGGGCCGGAAAAACGTCGCCGCATCGCGCGTGAGACGCTCGATATCTACGCCCCCATTGCCCAACGACTCGGCATGAACGCCATTAGATTGGAACTCGAGGAGTTGGGGTTTCAGGCGCTCTATCCGCTGCGCCACGACGTGCTCAAGCGCGTCATCGAGAAGATTCGCGGCAATCGCACCGAAGTGATCGCGAAAATAAGAAATCGCATGAAGCGTCATTTGCGCCAGGAAGAATTAGTGGCGCATGTGGCCGGACGTGAAAAACATTTGTACAGCATCTACAACAAGATGCGCGAAAAGAGTTTGCATTTCTCCGAGGTACACGACGTTTACGCGTTTCGAATTGTGGTCGATTCCGTGGATACCTGCTATCGAGCCCTCGGCGTGATTCATGGTTTGTACAAACCGGTACCGGGGACATTCAAAGACTACATCGCAATCCCGAAAGCGAACGGCTATCAATCGCTGCATACAGTTCTGTTCGGGCCTTATGGTGTACCGGTAGAAGTGCAAATCCGTACCAATGAAATGGACCAGGTTGCCGAGGCAGGCATCGCCGCTCATTGGCTATATAAAACCGGCGACAGCGCAGCGAAGAGCGCCCACAAAAGGGCTCGCGACTGGTTGCGTGGAATTCTTGAAATGCAGCGTCGCGCAGGCGATTCGCAAGAGTTTCTCGAGAACGTAAAAGTCGATTTGTTTCCCGACGAAGTTTACGTCTTCACACCCAAAGGCGACATCATGGAATTGCCGCGTGGTGCCACAGCAGTCGACCTGGCCTATGCCATCCATACTGATCTTGGCAACACCTGTGTCGGCTGCCGCATCGATCGACGCCTCGTCCCGCTACGCACGCCGCTAAAGAACGGTGAGTCAGTCGAAATTGTTACTGCGCCTGGCGCAAGACCGAACCCCGCCTGGTTGAACTTCATTATCACAGGCAAAGCGCGCGCTAATATTCGTCACTTTCTGAAAAATCTCCACGATGATGAAGCACGTTCGTTTGGTAAAAGTATGCTCAACCGCGAGTTGGAACACTTCGACCTGTCGATCGATAAACTCGACAACGCGCGGGTTAAGCAAGCGCTGAAAAGCTTCAATCTGACTTCAATTGATGAACTGCTTGCCAATATTGGTCTGGGCGTGCGCCCTGCACCTCTGGTTGCGCGCGCGCTGGTTCCTGTTTCCAACGAAGCGCTCGCAACGCAACCGCGACGCCGTCAACGCGACGAAGACGACGCTGCCCCGCTGCTGATCCATGGCACCGAAGGGATGGTCGTGACCGTCCCGAAATGCTGCTATCCGATCCCGGGAGATCCAATTATTGGATGCATTACTGCCGGGCGAGGCATCGTTATTCACCACCCCGGGTGCCGCAACGTGATCGAGTTTCGCAGCGCACCCGATAAATGGGTGGACGTAGAATGGGCGGCAGAGTTGAGCCGTGAATTCAGTTCAGAAATTATGCTCGACGTGATTAATCAGCGCGGCGTGCTCGCGACCGTGGCTGCCGCTTGCGCTGATCAAACTGCCAATATCGAGGGCGTAGAACTCAGCGAACGCGACGAAGATTATTCACGCATGCGATTGGTCGTCAGTGTTCGCGATCGTAAGCATCTCGCGGATGTTATTCGTGTGCTTCGAAATATTAAGACGGTCGTACGGGTAACACGCAAGCGCGCTTAAATCGCCACGCGCGTTCTGGCCAACGCGTTACACTGCTATCCAGTTAAGACTGCCACCGACGAGGACTTCCCAATGCCTAAATCAGCTGTGCACACGCCAGCCGCTCCAGCCGCGATCGGAACCTATTCACAAGCCATTGTGCACGGCGATACGGTTTACCTGTCTGGTCAGATTCCACTCGTGGCCGACACCATGGAACTCGTTGAAGGAGACATTCGCGCTCAGATAACGCAAGTTTTCGACAATTTGAGCGCTGTTGCAGAGGCTGCCGGGACGAGTCTCGACAATTGCCTGAAACTCAATGTTTACCTCACCGACCTCGGTGATTTTGCTGTCGTCAATGAAGTCATGGCAGCATATTTCAGCACGCCCTATCCAGCTCGCGCCGCGATCGGCATCGCTTCATTACCGCGTGGAGCTGCGGTAGAAATGGATGCCGTGATGGCCCGCGCGGGCTAGTCGCTCCAGCTCCGTTTGCAGCTATGGCGGTCAAGCTTTGCCTCGACGATAAAGTCGCTCGCCTCGCCGGTGTTGGACCCAAACTTGCCGAGCACTTGCAACGGCTACGCATTGTGCGCATTGGTGACCTGCTGTTTCATTTACCCCTGCGCTACCAGGATCGTACGCGGTTGACCCCAATTGGCGCCTTGCGCCCGAATGTGGAAAGCCAGATTGAAGGCACTATTGATGCGGCACAAGTCGTCTTCGGACGGCGCCGCTCGTTGGTGTGCCGGGTTAGTGACGGTAGTGGTGCGATTCATTTGCGCTTTTTCCACTTCAACTCAGCCCAACAACAACGCCTGAAAACCGGGCGCCGGGTCCGCTGTTTCGGTGAAGTAAGACGGGGACCCAAAACACTGGAAATGGTCCACCCCGAGAGTCAACTGATCGATATCGATAACCCACCTGCGGTCGATGCCGAACTGACCCCGATTTATCCAACTACCGAAGGTTTGCATCAGGGACGCTTGCGTAAACTGACCGATCAGGCGCTCGCTATTCTGGCCGACTCCGAACGAGTGGACAGCGAAGAACTCGTGCCACCGGAGATTCTTGACGCACTACATCTGCCAACCCTTGCCCAAGCATTGCAGTTCGTGCACCGTCCGCCACCTGACGCAGATACTGAAACACTGGCACAGTCCATGCACCCGGCGCAGCGACGCTTGGTGTTCGAAGAACTGTTAGCCCATCAGCTCAGTCTCAAGCAACTGCGGGGCAAAGCGCGCGATTTCGCAGCGCCTGTGGTCAGCGTCAATACATTGCGGGAACATCTGCTCCACGCATTTGGTTTTACGCTGACCAATGCACAGCTACGCGTGATCGATGAGATTGACGAGGACCTGACAAGCGGCGTCCCGATGTTGCGCTTGTTGCAGGGCGATGTTGGCGCCGGCAAGACCGCCGTCGCTGCAGCTGTCGCGACCAGCTTGTTGGCAGCGAACTACCAGGTTGCCTTGATGGCACCGACTGAGCTGCTCGCTGAGCAACACGCGGCTAATTTGCATCGCTGGTTCGATCCGCTCGGCGTTGATGTGGTCCTGTTGACAAGTCGCCTGACGCGCGCCAATCGAGGCCCCCTGTTAGCGCGCCTTAGCGAACCCACAGCCGTCTTCGCCGTCGGCACCCACGCTCTATTCCAGAACGAGGTTGAATATGGGCATCTGGGCATGATCATCGTCGATGAACAACACCGTTTTGGTGTGGATCAGCGGCTCGCATTGCGGGATAAGGGCGCGCGCGACGGATTCCGGCCGCATCAGCTGATCATGACCGCGACACCTATTCCGCGCACATTGGCGATGACTGCTTACGCTGACCTGGATGTGTCAATACTTGACGAACTGCCGCCGAATAGAAAACCTGTACGCAGTGTCGTCGTGCCTGAATCACGTCGTGGTGAGATCGTTGAGCGGATCGCGCGCGCAGTTGAAGACGGCCGCCAGGTCTATTGGGTATGTCCGCTGATCGACGAATCCGAAGTACTGGAACATCAGGCGGCGACGGATATTTCTGCGCAATTGACTGCAGCGTTACCGGATGTACGAGTTGGGCTGGTGCACGGACGCTTAGCGGACCGCGATAAAGACGCTGCGATGGCTGCGTTCGTGGACGGATCGACCGATCTGCTGGTCGCCACAACGGTCGTCGAAGTTGGCGTTGACGTGCCCAATGCCAGCCTCATGGTGATAGAAAACGCGGAACGCCTTGGTCTTTCACAGCTGCATCAATTGCGCGGCCGGGTGGGCCGTGGCGCAGAGCGCTCGGACTGCGTGCTGTTGTATAAATCACCGTTGTCGCGCATGGCTCAGGAGCGCCTACAGGTCATGCGTGAAACGACCGACGGTTTCGTGATTGCGGATAAAGATCTGGAGCTCCGCGGACCCGGCGAACTCCTCGGGACACGCCAGGCCGGAGCGGCGCAGTTTCGCATCGCGGACCTTAGTCGCGACGCCGGCCTGCTAACCAGCGTACAGGCAGCTGCCGAGACGGTATTGCTCGACCATCCGCAAATGGCGAGCGCATTAATTGAACGCTGGCTCGCCGAACGGGTCGAGTATGCCAACGTATGATGCACCGATGTCCACACCAGCCGACACCCGCAACGCGACGCCCTCACATGGCCTGATGCCGCAACCGTACTCGTGCCGATAAACCCCTCACACCTACGCGACCGCCTCGGGCACTACGCGCGCCTCACCCGTTTGCACCGGCCCATTGGCGTCTTATTGCTGCTGTGGCCTGTTTTGTGGGCCTTATGGTTGGCCGCGGCAGGCGTGCCGTCGATGCGGGTTCTGTTGATTTTCATCGCTGGCACGGTGTTGATGCGATCAGCCGGATGCGCAATTAACGATTACGCCGACCGCCATTTCGACGGCGAAGTCGAGCGGACTCGCGACCGTCCCCTAGTCACTGGTGCGATCAGCGAAGCCGAAGCCCTGGGCGTGTTCTGTGCGCTGATTACGTTCGCGGCGTTGTTGGTCGTAGCTACCAACGCGCTGACCATGGCGCTATCAATCGTCGGTGCCCTGCTCGCTGCTTCCTATCCGTTTTCGAAACGCTATACCTATTTGCCGCAACTACATCTGGGCGCAGCTTTTGGTTGGGCTGTACCGATGTCCTTCGCAGCCCAAACGGGAACTGTGCCTACACTGGCGTGGTTAGTTTTCTGCGCCGCGGTATTGTGGGCGCTAATCTATGACACCCAATATGCGATGGTCGACCGCGACGACGATATCCGGCTCGGGGTTAAATCAACGGCAATACTGTTTGACGACAATGATCGCCACATCATCGGCGCGCTGCAGGTGTTGATGCTGTTCAATCTGTTTTTGGTCGGTCGCCAGGTAGAACTAACTTGGCCGTTTTACACTGCCCTTGCCGGGGTCGCTGGGCTGTTCGGCTATCAGCAGCACCTCATCAGACACCGTGAACGCGACGGCTGTTTCGCCGCGTTTATGAACAATAACTGGGTAGGCGCCGTGATCTTTGCCGGCATCGTGCTGCACTATTCGCTATCCCCCGCCTAGGCGACTCAGGAATAACCTGCGAGCCGCACATCCTCTTACTTGCCGACGCCGGCCCTTCAGCGCGGCTCAGATAGTGCGGTAGCCGAGCTTTGACGCTCAGCGTCGGTATGCTCGGTGCCGTTCCTCGCAAGGTTCGCGGTCAACGTTCGAACCAAGTCCAGGTTCGACACCAACCCCCACCACGAAGAGTCAATTTTGCCGTCGGCGGTGTTATGATTGCGCGCAACGTTTTAACCACAGGGGGAAGTTGGCAATGAATCCACTTAAGTCCATTTCGGGCACATTAGGTCTTGGCTTCGCGACCGCAATTCTGGTGATGGTAGTTCTCGGCAGTGGCACTCTGAACCCGTGGTCATTGGTCGTCTGGCTGCACGTTTTCGCTGGCGTCATCTGGATTGGCTTGCTCTACTATTTCAATTTCGTTCAGGTTCCCGGCGTCGCTGAAGCGGCGGCTGGAGTCGAAGGCGGCGGGCCTGGTCCGGCGGCAATTAATAAGTACGTCGCACCCCGTGCGCTACTGTGGTTCCGCTGGGGCGCTCTGGCGACCTGGTTGACCGGCGCTGCTGCGCTTGAGGTCATGGGTGTCGGCATTGGCAAAGCGTTCGCGCTCAGTGGTGGGGCTGCAACCATTGGTCTGGGTGCCTGGATGGGTACCATCATGCTGTTCAATGTGTGGGTGCTGATTTGGCCTAACCAGAAAAAAATCCTCGGCATTGTTGAAGCCAGCGCGGACGAAATCGCGAGCGCGAAGTTTGTCGCACTGATGGCATCCCGGACGAATACGTTCCTCTCCATCCCGATGTTGATGTGTATGGTCGGGCATGGTCACGGACTGCCGTTTTAGGCAGCCATCATCGTGCTGATAAAAGGCCCGGGACACCGGGCCTTTTTTTTGGGCGCAATTCAGCTAAGCGTCTGCGGCGCGATTGTTGTGCCGGCTGAACACCGCGACGCTCAACGCGAGCCGCTACAATTCAGCCCCGCTCACTGCGTTCATATAACTTCCTGGCAGGTCCCGCCGATCAGGAGTAACCCGGATTGCAAAACGCGATGACTCCACAACAGACGTTGACCCGGTGGCGCGTCGCCAGCGCGATCCTTGCGGTGGCCATCGGCACATCGACGTTAGTCCCGCTACCGCCGAGCCCGGCAGGGATTCCCCCGTGGACAGACAAATTGGTGCATGTCGCGATGTACGCGAGCCTGATGTTTGCGCTCCAGAATGCGTTTGCACGTCGCTACCTTGCCAGACTGGCATTTGCGGCCCTGTGCTATGGTGCCGCGATTGAGTGCCTCCAGCATTTTTCTGGCTACCGCAGCGGCTCAGCTGCCGACGGAATCGCCAACGGAATTGGCATCGCGTTGGTGATCATCGTTACGCGATACCGGCGAGCGTTCAGGCAACAAGAATCGATACACACCAGCGAATAGCATCATGAGTACGGATAATTCGGATTTTCGTCCCTTGGCCGGCATGCGCGTCATTGAGGTCGGCCAGCTCCTGGCCGGGCCATTTGCCGGTACCCTGCTCGGATATTTTGGCGCCGAGGTGATCAAAATCGAGCCGCCGGAAGGCGGCGATCCGATCCGTAGCTGGCGAGAAATGCGCGACGGAACGTCGCTGTGGTGGGCGACACTCGCGCGCAATAAAAAATGTATCACCCTCGACTTGCGGACTGAGAAGGGTCGGGAATTACTGCGTGAGTTGACCAATACAGCGGATGTCTTCGTCGAGAACTTCCGTCCCGGTACGATGGAAAAATGGGGCCTCGGACCAGACACTTTTAAAGAGGTTAATCCGGGACTCATTTATGCGCGTATTTCGGGTTATGGTCAGACCGGTCCGAACGCGACCAAGGCTGGCTTCGCATCAGTGTGTGAAGCTTATGGTGGTTTCCGCTACGTGAATGGTTTCCCCGGCGAATTGCCAGTGCGGCCGAATCTCAGTATCGGGGACACGCTCGCAGGCATCCACGCGGCGATGGGCGTATTGCTTGCCTACATCGGTCGCCAGCGCGACGGTCTCGGTCAGGTCGTGGACGTCGCGATTTTCGAAGCCGTGTTCAATCTGTTGGAAGCCGTGATCCCAGAATACGATGGCAACGGGGTCATCCGGCAGCCGTCCGGTTCAACCCTGACCGGCATCGTGCCCACCAATACGTACCGTTGCGCCGACGGCAAATTGATCGTGATCGGTGCCAACACGGATTCAATGTTCAAGCGTCTGGTTGAAGCTATGGGGCAGAATCAGATGGCTGATGATCCACGCCTGTCGCACAATGCCGGTCGAGTGACCCATCAGGACGAAGTTGATTCCGCAGTGCAGGCCTGGGCGTCATCGCTGGACTCCGCCAGCGCGCTGGCCCAGCTTGACGAAGCCAGCGTTGCCGCAGGTCCGATTTATGACGCCAAAGACATGTTCGAAGACGAGCACTTTCGGGCGCGCGGTTTATTCCAGGAAGTGACGATTGACGGGAAGCCATTAAACATTCCCGCCATCTCCCCACGACTGACCCGCACACCGGGTCGAACCGATTTCGCAGGTCCGTCTATGGGCGAGCATAATGCCGAGGTCTTTGGGGCCATTCTTGGTCTGAGCGAAACGGCCATGGATGAACTCAAAACCGCGGGTGTGATTTGACCGACGAGACCATCAACGCCCCTGCGCCGAGTTTGTTTGCCTACGGGACGCTGATGTTTGCGGAAGTGTTTCAGGCAGTGACCAGACTCGACTGCTCGTGCTGCCCGGCAACGCTGGCGGACTATACGCGCAAACAAGTCCTCGGCCACGAATTTCCGGCCATCCACGCGCAAACCGGGGCGGAGGTCAGCGGATACCTGTTCGGCCCTTTGGACTACGCAGCGTGGCGAAACCTTGACGATTTCGAAGGCGATTTCTACACCCGCATAACGGTGAGTGTTCGAACTGGCAATAGCACCCGCGCCGCGGCCGACACGTACGTAACCAGAGCTCAGTATCGCGGCTTGCTGGCGACAAACGACTGGTCCCCGAGTTACTTTCGTGACCATCACCTGCCCCGATATCTTGCGGCATACAACCACCCATGACGACCGTCTATACCCTGGGTCATAGCAATCGAAGCGTCGCCGCGCTAATCGAAATATTACTTGCCCACGACATTGGTCTGCTTCTCGACATTCGTGCCTTTCCGCGCTCCCGCCGCCATCCGCACTTCAACCGTTCGATCCTGGAAGGCACACTCGCTGGCCGCGACCTCGGTTATCGATGGTCTGGCGACACGCTCGGGGGATTTCGCAAACCGCGCAGCGACTCACCTCACACCGCGCTGTTGGACGTGGCGTTCCGCGGCTTCGCGGACTATATGGAATCAGAAAACCTCCATGGCGCGGTGCGCGAGATGCTTGATCTGACGACCCGTCATCGCGTTGCGGTGATGTGCGCGGAGGCTGACTACCGTCATTGCCATCGACAGTTTATCGCTGATCACTTGTCCAGCCAGAGCGTCGATGTCATTCATTTGAGTTCGACCGGACCTGGACAACATCATCGTCTGCACGCGTGCCTCGATAACACGTGCCAGCCCGCGGTTTACAATAAACACCAGCAAGGCGATTTGTTTGCCTGAACGGCAGAAACGCCTCGATAAGCAGATCAATATTTGAGTTCGGGCCGAATTGAGCACTGCCTGGCAGCTACGTCAGCGCGGATTTTGACCACCGCCCAAGTTGGGTGACGCAGCGAACCCAGCAACCAACATATCTATTCAGGAGAGACCTATGGCTCTAAGAGACACTGTTATGGCACTCGACATTCCGCTGCCAGCACGCGAAGAACTACCTGAGGATTTGCAGAAATATCTGGCCATTTGCGACGAGAAACTCGGTCTCATTCCGAACGTTTTCAGTGCCTACAGCCATGAACCCGAACAATTGCGGACGTTCTCCCGCTTCTACAACGCCGTTATGTTCGCCGAGACCGGGCTGACGCCGGTTGAACGCGAGATGATTGCCGTCGTGGTGTCATCAAACAACCATTGTTTCTATTGCCTCACGGCACACGGCAGCGCGGTGCGGCAATATTCCTCCGACCCGGGCCTCGGTGAATTGATGGTCATGAATTATCGCGCTGCAGAGTTGTCGACACGGCATCGTGCGATGCTCGATTTCGCGACCAAGCTGACTGTCGACAGCGCCTCTATCGACGAATCCGACCGACAAGCCCTGCGCGATGCTGGTTTCAGCGAAAAGGAGATCTGGGATATCGCTAACGTGACCGGTTTTTTCAATATGACCAATCGTGTTGCCAGTGCGCTCGATATGCAACCTAACAAGGAATATCACGCGCAATTTCGCACAGCCAGCGAAGCCTCGTGAGCAAAATCACCGCCACAAACTGAGTAGCCAGCGATGAATTCAAGATCGATAGGCATTTGTTGCCTGGCCTGGATTTGCCTGGCAGTACCGCAGCAGGTCGTAGCAGATGACCTCCCGGCAGCGATAAAGCGTGTGCTGCGGGTGCACAAGATTCCGGCTGAGGCGGTCAGCCTGGTGGTCCAGGCGACCGACGAAGAGCACCCGCGCCTCACGTTAAATAGTGATGTTGCGCGCAACCCGGCCTCGACCATCAAGCTGGTAACGACCTGGACGGCGCTCGACATGCTCGGACCGACACACACCTGGCGCACCGATGTGTTCGCGCTGGGTCCGGTTAAAAATGGCACATTGAAAGGTGATCTACTGATCCGCGGTGGCGGTGATCCGTACTTCCTACTGGAGGATTTCTGGAAGCTACTTGGGGAAGTACGAGCCGCCGGCATTCAACACATCGAAGGGGATTTGCTCCTCGATGACAGCCTGTTTGAGGTAGACGAACATGACCCCGGCGAGTTTGACGGCGACCGCTTCCGCCTCTACAACGTCCTGCCTGCGGCCATGATGGTCAATTTCAAGGCCATCAAGTTCATGATAAATCCGCATCCCGATGGCAAGCACATGCTGGTCACAACGGTCCCGGAACTCAGCAACCTCACCATTACGAATCGCATCAAAGCCGTGGCGGGCCCCTGTAAAGGCAAAGCGCCACAGATCGTCATGGATACTGCCAGCGCGGATGATCCCGACCACGTGGTTTTTTCCGGAAAAATGCCGCGCAGTTGTCGCAACTATTCACTCGAGCGTACCGCGATGACCGCTAATTCCTATGCGTTTGGCGTTTTCAAGACCCTGTGGGGGCACTGGGGCGGGACCATAGACGGCGGCCATCGGCACGCTACGCTGACCCAGAAAACGCGCCCTCTGGTGACGTGGCGCTCTCGCCATCTTGGCGAAGTGATTCGTCCGTTGAACAAGTGGAGCAACAATCTGATGACGCGCATGCTGCTCTATTCGATCAGCGAAGCGCAGCACCCGGCCCCGGCGACTCGTGCAAAGGGCAGCCAGGCATTGCGCGAACATCTCAAGTCGCGCGGCCTTGACGTGAGTCAGTTGCTGCTCGATAACGGCTCAGGCCTGTCACGCGACACGCGCGTGACAGCGCGATTTATGACCGATCTACTGCGCCAGGCCTGGTATCGCCCAAGCATGCCGGAGTTCGTGGCGTCTCTGGCCATAGCGGGTAAGGACGGCACAGTTCGCAAGCGCTTCCGTGGCAAAAAGCAAAGCGGTTCGATGCATCTGAAGACCGGTAGTCTCGACAATGTTTCGGCCATCAGCGGCTATGTCCACACCGAGAAAAAGCGAACATTTGTCGTCGCGCTGCTGATCAACGGGCGCGGTGTTAACTATGGTATCGGCAAAAATGTGCAGGACGCCCTGCTCGCCTGGACATATGCTCAGGAATAGTAGGTCAGTGGGCAGAACCGGTTCCGGGTAGCGCCAAACCAAGGCTGCCTCAAGCGCCACTACTTGCCGGCATAGACGTCCAACGCGGTCTGCATGCGCAGCAAAATCTGCTCGAGTATGTCAGGCGAAGTAGCGAAATTCAGACGCACGAACCCTTCCCCTTCGGGCCCAAAGGCTTTGCCATCACTCAAAGCGACGCGCGCGTGTTCCAGCAAGAAAGCCTGCGGCGCGGTCGGCAATTTCAACTGACGCATATCCAGCCATGCAAGGTAAGTCGCCTGCGGTGGGAAATGACGCACATCGGGCCAATGCGCCGCGACGAACGCAGCGACGCGTGCGCGATTGTTGCGCAACGTTTGCAGCACTTCGTCCTGCCAGTCCTGCGCCTCACGCCACGCCGCTGTTACGGCGGCGACACTGAGTGTGTTCGTACCACCACGCGAGTGCCCGGGGATACGCTCAAAGCGCGCCTGCAGTTCAGCACTGCCAAAGTGAGCAAACGCCATGCACAGGCCTGCAATGTTGAACGCTTTACTCGCCGACATCAGCGTCAGCGTGCGTTGCGCAACGGCGTCGCTCAGGGAAGCAATGGGAATGTGGGCAGTATCGTCGAGAACAAGATCGGCATGGATTTCGTCTGACACGATGACCAAGTCGTGGCGCACCGCAATTTCAGCGATGCGCTCCAGTTCCTCGCGTGAGAATGCGCGGCCACAGGGGTTGTGCGGATTGCATAACGCGATTACGCGCGTTGAGGCGTCGATGGCTTGCTCGAATTGATCAAAATCGATTTCGAAGGCCGACCGGCCGGCCTGCAAGGGGCACACAACCGCCCGCCTTCCGGTCTGCTTGGCTGCTTTCAGAAATGGTGGATAAATCGGCGTTTGAATGATGACACCGTCACCCGGCTCGCTGAAGGTTTGCAACGCAAGGTAGAGGCCTTGTACGACGTCATTGATGACAACAACCTGCTGCGCAGAGATCGCCCACCCAAAGCGCGCCGCTACGCGTTCGCAAAACAGTTCCCGCAGGCCGCTTCTGGCTGGAGAAACCGGGTAGCCCAGATCGCCCGCAGCGATGCGTTCGTTCAGCGCCTCGCGAATCGGATCGGCCACCCTATAATCCATGTCTGCAACCCAGGCTGGCAAAACATCGGCCGGGTATTGGGTCCACTTTTCGCCGCGGCGACGTCGCAGGGACTGCTCGCTAATGTCATTGATGTGCATAGCGAGCGATTGTAGCGGTTACTCGGCAACGGCAAAACCACGCAGGTAAGCGATGAATGTTTTGATCACCGGCCATTCGCGTGGCCTCGGAGAGGCACTCGCCGATATCTATCTCGGACGCGGTGATGGCGTTTTCGGTGTGTCTCGCACGCCACTGCAGCGCGAGCACGGCTCGCTCACCCAGGTGAGCGCCGATCTCTGTGCGACCGCCACCATCGACGCCGCTCTGAAGTTGCTCTTCACCACACGCGACGGACCGGATCTGGTATTTCTGAATGCCGGCATTCTGGGGCCGATCGCAGCCCTGAACGACACCGACGTGGCGACGCTTCAACGCATTATGGATGTTAACGTGTGGGCCAATAAGCTGATTCTTGATTGGCTGGTCCAGCGTCCTCGTCGGCCACAGCAAATTATCGCGATCTCGTCCGGTGCATCTGTGAGTGGCAATTTCGGCTGGGGTCCCTACGCAATGTCGAAAGCCAGTCTCAACATGCTCATAAGGCTATATGCGCATGAGCTGCCAGACACCCACCTCACCGCATTGGCGCCCGGACTCATCGACACCGACATGCAGTCTCAAATCCGTACCGTCAGTGCCGTCGAATTTCCTTCATTACAACGGCTACACGACGCCCAGGGTAGTGAGTCGATGCCTCCCGCGCAGGTTGCTGCCGAGCAAATCTGTCAATGTCTTGAAGCGTTAAAGACGCTGCCAAGCGGTGACTTCATCGATTTACGCAAGCAGTTCCCCATACCCTGAATGCCTGGCGGCGACCACCCGGCTAAGGCGACAAACACAATGCCGGGTGCCCAACGTCGGCATCACGCAACAATCGACAACCGTCCTGCGGCCATATCTGCGCCCAACAACAACCGTGGTCGAAATCCGCATAAATCCTCTGCTGCACGCGCGCACCGGCGAGACGGTCGATAAAGTTTTGGAGCAAAAATTGAGGAGCAACCCGGTCCCTCGCCCCGGACAAATGCACTTGCGGCAAGTGGCGTAATTTGGCCGCTTGGTCGGCCGGATTAAGCGATTCGCGCAAGGCTTCAACACCATGGTGATCAGTCCAGGCGGACGTGTCGAGATTGGCGGCGACACTCACTAACCACTCGATATCAGTGCGCCGCGCTGCCACCAGAGCGGCAATAACGCCGCCGCCAGAGAAGCCGGTCAAGCCGAAACTGGGTTGGCCTCCTGAGCGGGCCGCAAACGCGGAAAGTGCGTCGTCGAAGGCCTGCACTACAGCCTCTGCGTAGCGATGACTGGTCCAGTAACGCTGCTCACAAACAGCCTCACTGCGAGCTGTCGAGAACTGACACGGCCGGGCGATATAAATGACCGCCGCGGCGTTATCTTGCAGTGCGAGTTTCAATGCGACCGGATTGCGCGGCGTCGGATCGTCAGAGGGCTGAGAACGCGTACGCCAGGCCCGTCCGTCACCTTCGATATAGATGTTGATGTGCGATGCATTGGCGGGCCCGCGCCGCCAATAGCTCAACCGACCGAGACTCGTCGCAACCTCTCCACGTAAAAATCCTGCGCGCGCCGCACTTTGCAGTATGTCCGTTTGCGCGCGTTCTCTATGGATACTCGGATTGCTCGAACAACCCGCCAGTGTCAAAAGCGCAATAACGGCTAGCGTCGCAAATCGACGGCATCGGGGTACAGTCGATCCTGCGCAACATTCAATCATTCGAACCTTGGGGCGTATTGAACTGCGTCACTCGCAAGGGCGCGCCGCGGCCAAGTCCGAGGAACTCAGCCGCGCTTTGTTCTGAGCGCGCGATTTCTAACATCCCGAATGAATTAATCAGTGCCAACAACTCGCCCGGCGACGCATCCGCATAGGTACGCCCGATGCGAATATCGTGGCCGCCGGCATGGACCACCGGATCGCGAATTGTGGCCAAATCTGCGCGTCCGATATTGCTGATCAAATTGCCGAAGTGATCACAGGTAATGACCATGCCGCGCAGGTTGCCGGCGCGCAATTCCGGCGGCTCAACAATCGAAGGAATAAATTCCTCGCTCGGCTCACCGCAGCTCTCGACGTTCAATTCGCCGGAAGCGATCGCGGCCGCCAATGGCGCGAAGATGTCACGACCATGAAAGGTCGCACTCGGTTCACCAAGACTGTAGCGTGCAATCAACTCATTGGGAACGTGGCGAACAGTAGCACCGGTTGCCTCGACAACTTCCGCCAGCAAGCCGTTGTCCGGAGCCAGAAATGCATGCCCGTCACCAACTGCCAGCAGGACGCTTCGATCAGTCCCGACACCCGGATCAACGATAGCCAGATGCACCGAGCCGACAGGAAAATAGTGATACGATCGCGCAATCCAGAAGCCGGCCTCTGCCGGCCAATGAACGTAGACCTCATGAGTCAGATCGATAATCCGCGCCTGTGCAAATCGACTGATGATGACCCCTTTCATGGTGCCAACAAACGGCCCACGGTGACCAAAATCCGTCGTCACCGTAATGACCCCACTGGCTTTAAATTGCGTGCTCATCAGATTGCTCCTGGAAACTACCCGTCTGTGTGGCCGACGCCCGGGCAATCGATGATCGGGCTTCGCCGCCAGACGCGCAAGCAGTCGGAAGGAGGCTGCCCATGAGTGCCGCGCCAAGCCAGGACGCGCGCGCCGACTGGGACAAGATCTGCTGCCCGATTTGCGCGGGAACAAGTTTTGAGCACCTGTTTGAGAAAGCCGGCGAACCGTTCGTGCGCTGCCTCGAATGTCGCCTGACACTGATCAACCCGCGTCCTCCGTTCAGCGCAATTCGCGCGGGTTACGATGCCGGCTACAGTGCTATCTACACGAAAAAAGCCGCCAAGAAATTGCGCCGCGCGCGCCGTCGCGTACACCGGTTACGGCGCAAATTCGTAGCCGGCTCGCGCTGGCTGGACGTCGGCTGCTCCGCCGGCTTCGTGGTCCGCGCGGCGCAGGATGCGGGCTTCGATGCGCACGGCGTCGATATTGAAAACGCGGCCATTACATATGGGCAAGAAACGCTCGGTCTGAACCAGCTCAAAGTCGGCCTGTTACACGAGCAGGCCTACCCTGCCGGGCACTTCCACGTGCTATCGGCCTACGATGTGATCGAACATGTTCCGGATTTAAACGCCTTCGTCGCCGAGCTAAAACGAATTCTGCATCCAGATGGCGTGATTGATCTGGGCACACCGGATATCGGCCATTGGCGAGTGCCGCGCGCCCTGGCCACGTGGCCTGAGTTCAAACCCTCCGAACACCTCTATTATTTCGATCGGACAACGCTTGCGCGCTTGATGAACAATAACGGCTTACGGATTGAGCGGGTCCGCCTGGCACTCAAGCCTGGCCTCAAAGTGTTGCTACGCCATCTTTAAATCGTGTCGTTCACGCGTCGTCGTCAGGCGCGCACAAGTGACGGAAACCGGCCGCCAGAAACGGGATCATGCGCGCGATGATTGTGGCGAGATCAGTGCTATGACAGCGCCCCGCAGACAGCACGTCTATTCGCCCAGTCTCAGCGAACGTAATGGTCATCGCGCCAACCAGAAAATGAAAAGCCCAGTAGATGTCCTCGTCAGCCGCGTGCGGGTAGATGCCGCGTACGCCGGCAACAAACGCGTTTGCCACGTCGTCAAACTCTGAGGACATCAGTTCATGTGTCCAGCGCGGTGAGTTGGCGATTTGGGCGATTAGGCGGGCATAACTTTTCCAGCCTGGGCCGCCGTGCAGACTTCGCTCCAGAAATGGTCCGGTAAACGCCTCAATCAATTCCTCCAACGACGGTCGATCAGACAATCGCTCCAGTGCGGCCATCCGTTGGTCGTTGAGTGACTCGGCGCGGCGCCTGACGACGGCGCGAAACAAATCAAGTTTGCTGCCGAAGTGATAGTTGGCGAGCGCCAACTCAACCCCGGCTTCGCGCGTAATCTGGCGTATGGACACACCATCGTAGCTGGCCTCGGCAAACAACTTCTCTGCCGCATCAAGAATGCGTTCGGCGGTGCTCGAGGACGTTTTTCTTATGCGGTTGGGGACCATGCTTGCCAAACTCAGTGCAATGAACTAATTTTGAACGATCGTTCAATTATTAACCTTTTCCGGTCCTCGCAGCTACTGCCTGACCGACTATGGGAGACGCCAGTTTGAGTTCCTATCTCTGTGGCCTGGATATCGGCGGCACCTTCACCGATTGCGTGCTCATTGATGAAAGCGGTCGACTGACCATCGCCAAGGCCCCCTCCACACCACCTAATTTCGCAGCCGGCGTGATGACCGCCATTGAGCGCGCGGCGGTAAAAATCGGTCTCGAAGTCCACGACTTGCTGGACGCCATCACCGTCCTCGCACATGGCACCACGGTCGGCACCAACGCAATCATTCAGCGCCGCGGTGCCAAAGTCGGCCTGATCACCACGCGTGGACATAATGATGTGATCCACATTATGCGCGGCTCCCGCGGTCTGTCCGGGCAGGACATCAAGATGATCGTGCACATTCCGGAAAGCAGCAAACCCGATCCACTGGTGCCGAAAAAACTTATTCGTGGCGTATCCGAGCGCGTCGATTGCTTTGGCAAGGTGGTTGTGGAGCTGAACGAAGACGAAGTGCGCCAGGCGATTATCGAGCTCCGCGATGCCGGCTGCGAGGCGCTCGCTATCTGCTGCTTGTGGTCGTTTCTCGAGCCCGCTCACGAATTGCGTATCAAGGCGATTGCGGCAGAGTTAGCGCCAGACCTGTATCTGACCTGTTCGGCAGAACTGGCGCCTAAATGGGGCGAGTACGAACGCACCACCGCGGTCGCGCTAAACGCCTACATCGGCCCAACGACAGTCGGCTACGTGACCCGCCTTGACCAACAGCTCAAGGAGATGGGGTACAAACCGCCGTTACAGATCACTCAATGCGCAGGCGGCACCATCACCGTTCGCAAAGCCCAGCAGGCGCCCTTGCTGACCCTCGATTCCGGTCCGGTGTCGGGTGTTACCGGCTCAGTTTATCTCGGCCAGCTAATGCAGCATCCGAACGTGATCACCACCGACCTCGGTGGTACCTCGTTTGACGTTGGCGTCATTCACAACGGCGCACCCGTCGTGTCGTATAAAAGTCTGGTCAATCAATACGAATACTTTCTGCCCAAGGTCGACGTCCAAACGCTGGGTACCGGCGGCGGCAGCAAGGTCTGGATCGATAAAACTACCAAGGCCCTGCGGGTTGGGCCGGACAGTGCCGGTGCCTCACCCGGGCCGGTTTGTTACGGCAATGGCGGCACTGTGCCCACCACCACTGATGCGGATTTAGTCCTCGGTTATCTGGATCCGGACAACTTCGCCGGCGGCACAATGCAACTCGATCGCGATGCTGCCGTTGCTGCGTTGCAATTACTCGCCGATGAGTTGGAAATGGATTTATTTGAACTCGCTAGCGGGGTCGCAACCATCGCCGAGTTCCAGATGGCCGATTTGATTCGCAAAGTCACCGTGCAAAAAGGTCTCGATCCCCGCGATTTCGTCGTCTTCGCTTTTGGCGGCGCCGGGCCGGTCCACATGGGTGTGGCGGCGCGTGAGCTGGATGTCAGCAAAGTGATTGTGCCGCAGGGCGACACCGCCGCCGTGTGGTGCGCATTCGGCGCGGCATCGGCCGATATCCTGCACGTGAATGAGAAGGTCAGCATCATGTCTTCGCCATTTGACGTTGGGCGGGTCAATGGCCTGCTCGCTGAGCTTGGCGAATTAGGTCGCGCACATCTGGCAGAAGATGGTGTCGCCGCCGACCGCCATCAGTTTCAGTTTTCCATCGACATGCGTCATCGCGGCCAGATCAACGAAGTCGAGGTCTTCCTCGAACGCGGCGAACTCGATGCTGAGGGCCTGGAGGGATTGCGCGCCCGTTTCGTCGAACGTTACGAACAGCTTTATGGTCACGGCGCTGCCTTGCACGGTGCGCGCCTGGAAATGGTCACGTTCCGCTGTCGCGCCTCCGCAACTTCGATGAAACCGCAGTTGGTTGCGGCGGACAGCCTCAGCGACGTGGTCGCAGGCGATGCCCAGAGTGGCCAACGCGATATTTACTGGGCCGAATCTAAGCGCGTCGAAACCACACCGATTTATAACGGTTACAAGCTGGTGGCCGGGAACGCTGTTGATGGACCGTGCGTCGTCGAGACGACGACGACCTCAATGGTGGTGCATCCCGGGCAACGCATTGAAGTGGACCGGCTCGGCAACTTCGTCATCGACCCCGCAGTAGCGTAGACGTCCACGTGAGCGACAGCTGCACGAAATCACAAGTATTGGAGCTTATTCGCAAGTGCACCGTCTGGTCGCCTTGCCTGATAGCTGAGGAGACTGGCCATGCCGAGAATCAGTGAACTGACCGAAGTCGATTTCAATGGCGTCGAGAACCCCTATGTGCCGCCTCGCGAACTGCGCATCTCAGACAAACTCAAACTGCATCGCAACTGGTCAGAGGATGTCGATCCGGTGACCTACGAAGTCGTGCGGCACAACCTGTGGCAAATCAACGAGGAACACGGCGCGACCATTCAGCGCCTGTCCGGCTCGCCAGTAGCGATGTACGCGCTCGATTTGAATCCCTCCATCCTCACCGAGGACGCCGAGTTCGTTTATTTCGGACCCTACATGCAGTACATGTCCGGCGTCACAGACACGCAGGTTAAGTGGACGCTCGAGTTCCGCAGCGACAATCCCGGCATCAATGAGGGCGATATGTTTATCGCCAACGACCCCTGGGTAGGCGCCGCTCACCAACAAGACGTGATGCTGTTGTGCCCGGTGTTCTGGAAAGGCGAACTATTTTGCTGGGTAACCAACTGCCTGCACCAATACGATATTGGCGGTATTACCCCGGGCAGCTTTTGCCCATCGGCCGAGTCGGTCTATGAAGAAGGCATCTTGTTACCCCCGCTTAAGATCATTGAAAACTACGAAGTGCGACGCGACATTGAGGCGGTCTATCTACGCGCCTCGCGCAAGCCCGACTTGGTGGCGCTCGATTTTCGTGCCCAGATTGCCGGCAACACAACGGCCCGCGAGCGGGTACTGGAACTCATCAAACGCTACGGGCCAGAAGTCGTGAAAGGCGTCATGAAACGCGTTGTCGATAATTCCGAAAAAGCCTATCTCGAGAAAATGTCGCGCTTGCCGGACGGCGAATGGTACGACCGCACTTACATTGAAGCCTGTCGCCCTGGCGATCGCCGCACGCATCGCGTAGTCCTCGGCTTGCGCAAGGAAGGCAACAAACTGACTTTTTTCAATGACGGTTCGGCTGCACAGGAAGGCGCGATGAACGCGACCTATTCGGGCTGGCGCGGATCAATCATGGTCGCGGCCAATCAGCTGCTGTGTTGGGATCAATACTTCGCACCAGGCGGGGCGCTACGCCATATTGATTTCGACCCGACCCCAGGCACACTGAATTGCGCCGATTTCCCTGCCTCGGTTTCGACGGCACCGATTCAATCGATGGAGATTTCACTGTATCCCGCCTACAACGTTATTTCGAAAATGATCTACCCGGACCAGGAAATGCGCCGTGACATTATGTGCATTGGCGGCACCAGCCAATGGCCCGCGACTATCTTCCGCGGTATCGACCAATGGGGTGAGCGCTATGGCTATTTGCTGGTCGACCCGATCGGCGGTGCGATCGGCGCCTTCTCAGTTGCCGATGGCATCAATACCGGAGGACAGTCGCGCACGCCGATTTGTCAGCTGCCGAACATCGAACATACTGAGCAAAGTTTTCCGTTGTTGTTTCTCTATCGTAAAGAGCTTGCTGACTCGGGGGGTGCAGGAGAATATCGCGGCGGACTCTCGGCAGAGTCGTGCTTCATTCCACACAACACTGAAACTGTCACACAGGACACCCTGTCTTCCGGCAACGCGGTGCCAACGTCATCGGGCATGATGGGCGGCTACCCATCAGCGACCAATGCCTACACGTTCGTGCGCAACAGCGATGTGTTTGAGCGCCTAAAATCCAGCACCATGCCCGAAGATGCCAGTGAAGTGAAAGGGGACACGGTGGTGTTACAACTTCGTGAAGAGAATTTCGAACAACACCCCAGCGACGTCTACGCCGTGCGCTGGACCGGCGGCGGTGGATTCGGCGATCCGTTCGAGCGTAGCGTCGAGGACATCGAACAGGATTTGGACGACTACGCCGTCACGGCTGCCGCGGCACGCGATATTTATGGCGCGGTCGTTAGTAACGATGGACGCGTGGACGCGCTGGCTACGGCCGAGAAGCGAGGAAAGATTCGCAGGGACCGAGTCAACGGTGGTGCGCCGCAGGCGCGCGAGGGTGAGATCGCGTTCAGTGCGACAAGCGGTCTTGATATGCGCAAGGACGGCGCTGGGCGCTATTGGGCGTGCAATAAGTGCGCGGCAGATCTGGGCCCGGCTAACGAGAACTACAAAGATTACTGCCTGCGTGAAGACAATGCCGTATCCAGCTCGAACCCGCTGATTGGAGAACCAGGCGCGTTCATCGATGACAAGGCCGAGTTTCGACAGTTCTTTTGCCGCGGCTGCGGCACACTCATTGATAACGAAATCGCGGTTTCCACCGATCCCATATTGTTCGATCTGCGCCCGGCCTGAATGGCGGTGGAAATCGACTTCTAACACCGCCGGTAGGAGGTTGACGGGCATAGTTCGCGATTCGATACTCTTAGTACAATCGTCGTCGATGACGCGTTGATGTATGAGTAGGCAAATTTGAGCAAGATCCTGAGCACGGCTGCCTTGTCGCAATACCAACAGGACGGTTATTACAGCCCACTCGATGTATTTACTGCTCGAGAGGCCGCAGATTTACGCGCGCGACTTGAGTGCATCGAGGAAGCTCAAGGCCATGCGATAGTCGGGGCTGAGCGCAGTAAATCGCATCTGCTATACACCTGGATTGACGACTTGATTCGCCACCTCGCCATCCTCGATGCCGTTGAAGACATCATTGGACCAGATATTCTGTGCTGGAACACAGTCTGGTGGATCAAAGAGGCGCGCAGCGACACTTTCGTTTCCTGGCATCAGGACAAGCGCTACGTTGGCCTCGACACCGACGATTTCGTCACCGCGTGGTTGGCACTCTCCCCGGCGACGATAGATAGCGGTTGCATGCGTGTGTTGCCGGGCAGTCACAAGCACAACATCTTGCCGCACAGCGACGAATTCAAGGAAAACAATCTGCTTTCGCGCGGTCAGGAAATCACCACGGTCATCGATGAGTCGCAAGCGGCCATGATGGAACTCAAAGCAGGGCAGATCTCCGTGCATAATGTGCGACTCGCGCATGCCTCGACGCCCAATGTTTCGCACGACCGCCGGATTGGCCTATCCATGCACTTCATCCCAACCTCCACGCGTCAAATCGCCAAGGATTGGGATAGCGCGACACTCGTTCGTGGTGAAGACTGCTACAACCACTTTACCCTGACACCACGCCCCAGCCGTGATCTGGACGAACAAGGCGTGCGCTTTCATGAACAGGCCACCGACGCCTTCCGCGCTATCGTGTTCAACGAAGCGGAGCGGGTGCGGCGGCGATTCTAGCGGCTTCCAGCACCTCCTGATCCCCATCGTTCCTGGCAAAATGTACACGCAAATCAGCGCCCGGGCCCGGCAACCGCGCAGGCAACTACTCGGTGCGTGCACCGCGTGTAGTTGATAGGCTTAGTCCCACTACGCGTTAACCAGCGAGCCGGCACAGCCGGGATCTTGCCAGGACCGGACAGCCCACTGCCCGCCCCACGCTCAACGATTTGGAATTAACCCATCATGCGCTATCAGCCATCCCTTCCCTCCCTCGCATTTGTTTTATTGACTGCTGTGTCCATTGGCGCGAGCGCCGAGTTCAATGCCGCGGAACTCGACAACGAACAAAGCGGGAAAAATTGGCTCACGCACGGCCGCACCCATAGCGAACAGCGTTATTCACCGCTTAACGAGATCAACGCGGAGAGCATTTCCAAGCTTGGTCTCGCGTGGTCTGTGGAACTGCCGGACGCGCGGCAAATCGTCTCGACCACGCTCGCTGTGGACGGGATTCTCTACGTCACCACCAGCTTTAGTATCGTCACCGCAATCGATGCGCGCACTCACGATGTGTTGTGGAAATACGACCCGCAAGTGCCAGCACACGCGGGCGAAACACTGAAGCTACTGTGGGGTACGAGTCGCGGCGTTGCGTACTGGAATGGCAAAATTTACGTCGCCGCCGGTGACGGGCGCTTAATCGCGGTCGACGCCAAAAGCGGTAAAGAGATTTGGTCGGCGCAAACCACCGAGCCGGGCGGTCATTTTTACGTAACCGGTGCACCGCGCGCATTTAATGGCAAAGTCATCATCGGCAACGGCGGTACCGAAACAGGGCCCGCGCGCGGCTATGTGACAGCTTACGATGCAGAAACTGGCGAACAGGCGTGGCGCTTTTATCTGGTGCCGGGCAACCCGGCAGACGGCTTCGAGGACAATGCGCAGCGTATGGCCGCTGCAACGTGGAACGGTGAATGGTGGAAACATGGTGGTGGCGGCAACGCCTGGAATGCGATTACCTACGACCCGGACTTCAATCACATCTATATCGGTACCGGCAACGGTTCGCCATGGAATCAGAAGATTCGCAGCCCCGGTGGTGGTGACAATTTGTTCCTGTGTTCAATCGTCGCGCTCGACGCGGACACCGGAAAGTACCGCTGGCATTACCAGACCGTACCGGGCGAGACCTGGGACTTCAATTCGTCAATGGATATCGTCTCGGTTGATTTGGAAGTTAACGATCGCGTTATAAAAACGCTGATGCACGCGCCGAAAAACGGCTTCTTCTACATCCTCAATCGGGCCAACGGAAAATTGTTGTCCGCAGAGAAATTCGCCAAAGTCACTTGGGCGAGCGGCGTAGATATGAAAACTGGCCGGCCTATCGAAACAGCCGGCTCGCGCTACGAAGATGGTGAGGTATTGATTTGGCCAGGGCCGGCCGGCGCTCACAACTGGCAACCGATGTCATGGAACCCGAACACCCAATTAATGTACTTCCCGTACCACGACGTACCCGGCTACTACAATGACACGGCGATTAACCTCACAACGTTTCAGGCCAAGCGCCACGAATTATCTACCGGCGTGTCGTACGCCGAAGATGATTCACCAGCCGATAGCGGTACGAGCGGATTGATGGCGTGGAATCCGTTGACACAACAGGTTGCATGGAAGCACGACAATCCTGGCATCTGGAACGCCGGCACCATGACGACCGGCGGGGATCTGGTATTTCAGGGTCTGGCCGATGGTCAGTTCATTGCCTATCGTGCCAGTGACGGCGAGAAGCTGTGGGAGTTCGACGCCAAACACGGTATCGCCGCGCCACCGATTACCTACGAGATTGACGGCCGTCAATTCATCGCGCTGCCAGTCGGTTGGGGTGGCGGACTGTCCATGATGGGTGGTTCGATTGGGGCTCAGCACGGCTGGCAATACGGCAGGCATCCGCGCCGCTTGCTAGTCTTTGCGCTTGACGGCGCGGCGAATCTTCCACCAACACCCCCACCGATGATGGTCGAACCGCTCGATGATCCTGCGTTTGTCCTCGATGCCGAGAAAGTCGCAACAGGTAAGACGCTGTTTGTCAGACATTGCGTGATGTGTCATGGACCCGGCGCCGTCGCTGGCGGCGGTGCGCCCGACCTGCGCGGCTCACCGATCATGATGCATCGTGAAGCCGCCGACGGCGTGATACTTGAAGGCCAGCGTATGTCGCGCGGTATGGCGAAGTTTTCCAACCTGACGACAACGGATGTCGAGACGATTCAACACTATGTCCGTGAACGGGCACGCGCAACGTTGGGTGCGAACGCGAGCGCCATTTCGAAATAACAACCAAGGCGGGAGATGGCGTCACACGGACTGCGCGCAGATATCGTTCGGCTTTGGTGAGCGTGCGGCGCTCGCGCACGCCGCAGAGTTTGCAGCGGTCGCGCGCTACACCGCGTCGCTCACTACTTTATAGGACGGATCTTCGTAATAGTTAACTTCAATAATGGCCGCCGCATTGGCTAACAGTGCACGGCAATCATCTGAAAGATGGCGCAGATGCACCTTCTTGCCCACTTTGGCATAGCGTTCAGTAATTTTGTTGAGTGCATCGATTGCGGACATATCTGCGACCCTGCTTTCCTCGAAATCGATCACGACGTGCTCCGGGTCACCGCCCACATCGAACTTCTCCGCAAAGGTGGTCGTTGAACCGAAGAACAGCGGGCCGTAGATCTCGTAGTGCTTCCAGCCGTTGTCGTCGATGTGCTTGCGCGCGCGAATGCGCACCGCATTATCCCAGGCAAACACCAACGCGGAAATAATCACGCCGACCACTACCGCAAGTGCGAGGTTATGCAGCACTGCGGTCACCAGTGTCACCAATACCATCACAACGATATCTGAGCGCGGCATGCGCCGGAAAGTTTTCAGGCTCGCCCACTCGAAGGTGCCCACCGCCACCATAATCATGACGCCGGTCAGTGCCGCCATCGGTAGCCGTTCGATCAACGGTGCGCCGAACATGATGAATACCAGCAACATCACCGCCGCCACGATGCCGGACAAGCGCGCGCGCGCGCCGGACGAGATGTTGATCAGACTCTGCCCCAACATCGCGCAACCACCCATCCCGGAGAACAGACCCGATAAGACATTAGCTGAACCCTGCGCGATGCATTCCTTGTTGCTGCGTCCACGCGTCTCAGTGATCTCATCAATGATGTTCAGCGTCAGTAAGCTCTCGATCAAGCCGACTGCGGCGACGATAGCGGCATACGGGAAAATAATTTTTAGCGTATCCAGGCTAATCGGTACTGCGGGTATATGAAATGGCGGCAAGCCCCCTTGAATAGAGGTGATATCACCGACCGTGCGCGTATCGATGCCGAACACCATCACCAGTGCGAACACCACGAGAATGGCGACCAGTGAAGCCGGTACGGCACGGGTGAACCTGGGTAGCTGCCAGATAATCGTCATCGCAACTAACACCAGCGTCGCGAATGTAGCCAGCTCGGTCCCCGTCAGCCAGGCGCCCGAATCACTCCGGAACTGCTCGAACTGGCTGGTAAAAATAATGATCGCGAGGCCGTTCACGAAGCCGAAAATAACCGGGTGCGGCACCAGACGCATGACCTTGCCAAGGCGCAGCAAACCCGCGCCAATCTCGAGCAATCCAGCCATGACGACCGCTGCAAAAACGTACTCCGGACCGTGAGACATGGCCAGGGCAGCGAGTACGACCGCGACCGCGCCGGTTGCTCCGGAAATCATACTGGGTCGACCACCCAAGATACTCGCCACCAGTCCGACAACGAAAGCGGCGTACAAGCCTGTTAACGGCGACAGACCGGCAATGAGTGCGAAGGCGACCGCCTCAGGAATCAGCGCGAGCGCGACTGTCACGCCAGAAAGAACCTCGATGCGATAGTTCATACCGGCGTGAAATTCGAAGAAATTAAGCAACTTGGTCATAAATTAGAATGAGGCTCGACAATACAGTTAGCTGACCGCCCGCGACGCTATATGCGATGCAGGCAATGCAATGCGTACAGATAAAAAAAACGACGGCCACGGCGAATAGGACACAGACAACGCTCGCATCCGTAGAGGACGCCACGTTGGCAATCAATTGAGGCTTAAGCGCAGTCGCTGGCAACTTGCGACAACGTCGCAAGCGGATAGGTGTCTCGAGGACAGTAGGTAGCGACAAACACGGCCGTCCACGTTGATGGCGGGGCATTAGTCCGCCGCAGTCAGCCGTTAGCAATGAGGGGCGCATCCTAGCCGTTCGCCCCGCCTGGAGCAATCGAGTCTGACGATTAATGAGCAGTAGAACGCGAATTCAACTTCATTGTTCTCTGTTGCTGGCAGATAGAGGCGCAGGGTTGCAATGCATGACCGCATCGCACACAACAAGGATGTGAGTTAAGCAGGGGTTCAGCTCGTAGGTCTAAGGTGTTAACCGACAGCAGCAGAGGTCCGGGATTTCCCGGGCGCGCTGGGCAGGAGTGTTCCATGACCGTCACTCGAACCCGTTCCGATAACTTACGCGGTGGCGCATGGCTCGTCGTGCTGCTTGCGCTGACTTTTGCCGGCAATGTCAGTGCTGAAGATCGCTACGCCGCCCCTGGTGAACCTGGCGCAGCACGCTACCTCAATCCCATTCAGCTAGGCGAACTTGTCGCCCCAATTGCGCTCTATCCGGACGAACTGCTGGCAATCGTATTACCAGCCTCGACAGATCCACTCGCAATCGTGCAGGCGGCAAGATATCTCGCTGCTCTGGAAAGCAGCCCGGAACACGAACCGGATGCCGCCTGGGATGATGCGATCGTCGCGCTGCTCAACTATCCTGAAGTCATCACCATGATGGATCGTGACTTGGCCTGGACGGAACGGCTTGGCGAAGCAGTCATCACCCAACAGGCCGACGTTCTCGATGCGATAGGAACCTTTCGCGGGCAGGCGCACCAGGCCGGCAATCTGCGCAGCAATAAATTTCAGGTTGTTGAAAACGGTCCGCAGAACATTAGCATTCGTTCGGCTGACCCGGCGGTGATTTATGTGCCCCACTACCAACCTGCAACTGTATTGGCCTACCAGTTCCAGCCAGCGCCCCCGTACTACTATCGTTCCCGCCCTTCCTATGCCTACCCTCACAGCAACGCACGGCTGTCCGGATTCGGCAATTTCTGGGGAGTCAGCTCGCTTTTCAGTATCGCCTGGAGTCAGCGGCGCTTAGGATTACGTGGTCATCGTCATTACGACAGCCATGCCTACGATCGTCCGCATCGCGGGCAGCATTTTCGCCGCCATCATGATCGCAACACCGCGCGACGCAATCTCGCGCGACGCCATCATAGCGATCAGCGGCGCAGCGCGGACACGTCTCGAAGCGTGGCGCCGCGCGGCTCGAGCTCGACACGAAATGCTACGGCTGCGCGCAGATCAACATCACGGGCTGGCGTCGCACGCGCTGCCGTTAGCCCCGCGCGTAACGTGCCCGGCATCGCGCGTAGCACGCGAAGAATTGAAAGGTCCGGCGCCCGAAACCGCGCCACGGCGGCAAATCGGGCTAACCGCACCAGAAGTGTTACCGGCAGACCGACGACCCGCCCGACGTCGGCCGCGAGGGCGACAACGTCACGCGATTCGACGGTATCGCGTTCACGTTCTCGTCGCTTGTCCGCAGCAGCATCATCATCGCCCCGTCCTGAGCAGATACGACCAACGCGAGCAACACAACGCGCGGCACGCGCTCCCATCGTGCGCGCTCGATCTACAACCGCGACGCGCGCAACGCCTACCGTGCGCCCCATCCGGGCTGAACGTAAGGCCTCGGCAAAGCGTCAGCAGCGTCCCGATCGGGCCGCTCGCGGTAAGCGTTCGGTAGAGCGACGAAACCCACCTCGTCGTCAGAGCGGTAATAGCCAAAATGCCCGCAAGCGCCCTCGGCCGGCAAGTGCGAACCGCGCGTCAAAGGCGCTAGCGCGTAATCAGCGACGCTGAGACGCTCGGGTGCCACATCGCCATTACCGTGCGCAGGATTGCGTATGTGATGTTCGGCCTTCAATGCGGTCCGCAGCCACTAGACCTGCGCATGACGCCCCAATACAGAGCGCCTAACGGGAATCGCCAAGTCCCGGCAACGATAACGCCGGGGCGACATCGAGCGGACATAAAGCGCCGGGAAATGTGGTTTTCTGGGTGCCGGGTAAAGGTGTAGAGTGGCGCAGGCAAGATGCCATCAGCACGCAATCCGAACCAGCTTTACGGGACAGTACGCATGAAGATTAAGCCGCCGACACTTGACGATATTGAAATCATTGCCGAGCAATACGGACTGGAACTATCCGTTGAGGATCTCGAATCGTTTCAGGGGTTGATGACCGGCACCTTGGCGTCTTACGAACGCATTGACGAATTAGTGGAACCGAAGCCGCCCGTGAAGTATCCCCGCACGCCCGGTTACCGCCCGGAGCCTGCAGAGAACCCCCTTAACGCCTGGTATTACAAATGTGCCATCACCGGCGCGCGTGGCGGTAAGCTCAAAGGCCGTACGGTGGTCGTCAAAGACAACGTGTGTGTCGCTGGGGTGCCGATGATGAACGGTACTGCAGTGCTGGAAAGCTATACGCCGGATATCGACGCCACGGTGGTCACTCGGCTGCTCGACGCGGGGGCCGAGATCGTCGGCAAGTCCGTGTGTGAAAGCCTGTGTTTTTCGGGCGGCAGTCACACTAGTGACACTGGACCTGTGCGCAATCCACACAACCGGGCGCACAGCACCGGCGGTTCGTCGAGTGGCAGCGCCGCGCTGGTAGCGAGCGGCGAAGTCGATCTGGCCATTGGCGGCGACCAGGGCGGTTCAATCCGCATGCCGGCAAGTTGGTGTGGGGTTTATGGCCTCAAACCCACTCACGGACTAGTGCCCTATACCGGCGCTTTTCCGATCGAGCTGACCCTCGATCATCTCGGCCCCATTACCAGTAACGTCAGCGATTGTGCAGTCATGCTCGAGGCCATCGCGGGCGACGATGGTATGGACCCGCGCCAGCGCAATGTTAGAACGGAACGCTACAGCAAGGCACTAACTGGCGACGTCTCCGATTTACGCATCGGCATTGTGAGCGAAGGCTTTGGATGGGCCAACTCGTCCGAGGCGGATGTTGATGAGGCCGTGCGTAACGCTGCCGGGGTCTTTGGCAAGCTCGGAGCGAGCGTCGAGGAGGTCTCGATTCCGATGCACCTAGACGGCATCCACATCTGGAATGCCATTGCGATCGAAGGGGCTGCAGCGCTGATGATCAAGGGCAATAGCATGGGCACCAACTGGGAAGGCTATTACAATACCGGCCTGCTCGATGTCTTTGCGCGGGGGCGGCTCACGCGACCGAACGACTTGTCCGAAACCACCAAACTCGTGATGCTGATGGGCCAATACATGGAAGATAATTACCACGGTCGGTATTACGCCAAAGGCCAGAATCTCTCAAGGAAGCTGCGCAACGCTTATGATGCTGCGCTGCGCAACTATGACGTGCTGCTGATGCCGACTTTACCCATGAAAGCGACTAAAATTCCACCTCACGATTGCTCTCGCGAAGAGGTTGTCGCGCGCGGTCTGGAAATGCTGAATAACACCGCACCCTTCGACGCCAGCAGTCATCCGGCCATGACCGTACCGTGCGCCATGTCTGACGGCCTGCCCGTTGGCATGATGCTCATCGGGCGTCATTTCGATGAAAGCACGCTACTGCGCGCCGCCCACGCGTTTGAACAGAACAGCAACTGGAACAGCTAAGGATCAACAGACATGAGTGCAGGCGACGATAATCATCATAACGACGACCATGATCACGACCATCAGCATGCTAACAGCCGCCCTCTGAGCGACCCCGAACTGCGTGTCAAAGCGCTGGAGTCTGTGTTGGTGGATAAAGGTCTCATTGACCCTGCAGCAATGGATGCCTTAATCGAAAATTATGAGACGCGCGTCGGGCCACATAATGGCGCGCAGGTTGTCGCACATGCCTGGAGCGACCAACAGTACCGCCAGCGTTTGCTGGAGGACGGCACCAAAGCAATTGCTGAACTCGGTTTTTCCGGCATGGAAGGCGAAGACATGGTGGTCGTCGAGAATTCCGCAACGGTCCACAATGTTTTGGTGTGCACGCTGTGCTCCTGCTACCCGTGGCCGACGCTCGGTCTGCCCCCGGTTTGGTATAAATCCGCCCCCTATCGTTCGCGCGTGATCAGCGAACCGCGCAAAGTGTTAAAGGAATTCGGTCTCAAGATCGGCGACGACGTTGAGGTCCGGGTATGGGACAGCACGGCGGAATTGCGCTACATGGTGTTGCCGGAGCGCCCACCTGGCACCGACGGTATGAGCGAGGAGCAGTTGGCGGCGCTGGTGACGCGCGATGCCATGATCGGCGTTAGTCTAATTCCGGCGCCGAAAATCTAAGACGAGGTTGTTATGAACGGAATACATGATCTCGGCGGTATGCATGGCTTCGGTCCGGTGGACGCAGAGGCGGACGAACCGGTTTTTCATCACGATTGGGAAAAACGCGTGTTTGCCCTACTCGTCCCACTGTCAGCGGCAGCCCCGTTTTGCGTCGACGAATTTCGCCACGCGATTGAGCGCATGGTGCCAGCCAGCTATCTGCAAACCACTTACTTCGAACATTGGCTGCACGGGTTCGAGATGCTCGCACTCGAGAAAGGCGTGGTGACGACAGAAGAACTCCGCAACGGCCACGCTGCTGCTGGTTCTAAACCGGGTACCCCATCGGTGCTCGCAAGCGCGGTTGAGAAAATCACCACAACCGGCCGAAGCGCGCGCGTCGATGCCGAGGTGAAAGCGAAATTTAAAGAGGGAGACATGGTGGTGGTGAAGAACATCAATCCACCAACCCATACGCGCATGCCACGCTACGTGCGCGACAAATTGGGTTGCATCGATCGTGATCACGGTGTGTTCGTGCTCCCTGACTCCGCCGCCCACGGTAAAGGTGACAAACCCCAGCACTGTTACTCCGTTTATTTCAGCGCCCAGGAGCTGTGGGGCACGAAAGTGTCACGTAACGATTCGGTCTATGTCGATATGTGGGACGACTACCTGGTCCCGGCATGAGTGAGGCACGAGAGGTAAACCGTAGTCAGCATCCCCTGCTTGGGAAAATTAACCCGCCGAGGCCACAACCGTGAGTGATCGAATCGAACTTCCCGAGGGCCTTCCCGAAGCGATCGCGCAAGCCGGCCAAGACGCTGCCCTGCCCGGCGATGGCAGCGAGCTTGTGTTCAACAGTCCGTGGGAAGCAAAAGCCTTCGCCATCGTGCTCGCGCTCCATCAGCAGGGGCATTACAGCTGGACAGAATGGGCGCAAGCCCTTGGCGGAGAGATTCGTGCGGCAGGCGATGAGGACGATGGCACCGGCTACTACCTGCTGTGGCTGAGTGCAGCCGAGAAGTTAATCGCCAGTAAGGCACTCGTCGATGAGTCCGAATTGCTTGCACGCAAACAAGCCCTTGAAGTCGCCCAGGGCGGGCCCGCCTGATCGGTCCACAGACCGACCCGCTCATCTGCTCGACAAAACATGACGTTGAAGGCGAATAGTCGCATCTGACGGCATCCGGCATGCCGTTATGGGCGCGCGTTTCGGTGCAACAATCGCGCCACGACGGCGGGCTCCACCGCATAGCCCCCCAAAGGAATGCGAGCGGGAGTGAATGCGGAATCGTGCACTGCCGTTAGTGCGAGTCCACACTGGAACGAACTGGTAGCCCCCATGCATGTGAATTCTCCGGCACGACTGCAGTGGGTGGTATTCGCTGTCGTGTGTGCGGCGTTCAGCAATATCTACGTCACCCAACCCATCCTGCCCATTCTCGAAGCCGAATTCGCCGCGGACACAGTACGCGCAGCACAAACAGTCTCCGCCGTGCTGCTGGGAATCTCGCTCGCGAATTTGCCGTTCGGTTATTTGAGCGATCGCTATTCAATCCGCCCGTTGCTGCTCTGTGGTGGCGCTGCCATCGCATTGGCAGGCCTGGTGTGCGCCCTCACTGACAGCCTCAACGTACTCATTGCAGCGCGCTTCGTGCAAGGCTTGTTCATCCCCGCGCTGACGACGTGTCTGGCCGCCTACCTGGCGAAAACGCTGCCGTCGGAGCAGCTGAACGTCGCCATGGGAAGCTACGTCGCAGCGACCGTACTGGGTGGCATGGGCGGGCGTCTTTTGGGCGGTTTTATCCACGACCCGGGACAATGGCGCAGCGCATTCATCAGCGCAGCGGTCGCGGTATTCGCTGCCAGTTTGATCGGAAGCAGACTGCTCCCGGAAATTCCCGCGACACGCGCAAGCGCAGGCCCGAAAGTGAGTTATGCCAGTCTGCTAATGCGCCGCGAACTGGTCGTACTCTACCTCTGCGGAGCAGCCGGCCAGGCGATTTTCTCGCCCGTCTTCAACACCTTTCCTTATCGTCTCGCCAGTGCGCCGTTTCATTTGTCGAGCCAGCAGACGACCGCGGTTTACCTGGTCTATCTGGCCGGCGTGTTCATGGCACCGGCGTCGGGCCGGTTGAGCAATCGCCTCGGCAATGGCAACACGCTTATTCTCGGTGCGCTATTCCTCGCTGGCGCGCTCTGCTTACTGCTGGTGCCATCGCTAATCGCCACACTTCTCGCGCTGCTTGGAATCTGCGCCGGTTTTTTCACTGTTCACGCGGCTGCCGTCGGCGCGCTAAATCGCAAACTGACTGGTGGCCAGGGACGCGCGAATGCGCTGTATATTCTCGCTTACTATCTTGGTGCCTGGTTTGGCGTGAGTTGGTCAGCTTGGGTGTACCAACGCTTTGGCTGGTCGGAGTTGGTCGTTATCGCCATCTTGCTGACCAGCATTCCGCTTGTAGTGGGCGTTTCCGAACGGCGCCGCTCAATCTGATTCCGCGCTCGGCGAATTTGCCCATGGCCGGTTCGCCAGCATGACGCCGGCGAGTACCATCCCACCGCCCACGAGTGCCGCGCTGTTGACCTGCTCATCGAGAAACACTGCTGCCGATAACACGCCAAACACCGGTACGAGATTGATATAGACCGACGTCTCCACCGTACCCATCTCGCTAACCGCCTCGTAGTACCATAAAAAACCCAGCGCCGTGCCGAGAAAGCCGAGTACCACCAGGCAGCCAACCGCCAGCGGATCTGAATACACAGCAATGGTCAACTCAGGCTGGTGGGCGAGAGCCGGCAGCAGGAATATCAAGCCCACCAGGGTTGCATAAGTACTGATCACCAGCGGCGGATACTCTTCCAGCACTTCGCGCCCCACTACCGAGTACACCGCCCACGCCAGCCCGGACAGAAATATCAGCACTTCGCCGCGACCCACAGCGAATTCTGCCATCTCAAACAACTGCCCATCGGTAATGACGAAAGCTGTGCCGCAAAAAGCCAGCCCGACACCCAACATCGCAAAGCCATCGGGACGCCGACGGTAGAAAAGAAAATCGAGGATCACAACCTGAATCGCAACGAGCGCCAGAATGATCGAGGCGGTCGTCGCGCTGGTGTACTCGAGACCTTTAAACATCAGGCCGTTGTGCAGATAAATACCGCTAACGCCGAGTACCAGCAGGCGCCACCACAGGCGTCGCGGAATGCGTACGAACTGACGCGCCAAGGCGGTGAACCAGAGCAGAAAGATAGCCGCAATAACAAATCGCCCGGCAACGACAACAAACGGTGCGTGGTAGTGGGCAAGTACCCGTCCGACGGTCGGCGTCACGCCCCAGAACGCGGTCACCAGAAGCAGTTTTAAGTGCAAAGACATGTCAGTGGCTCGCCGAGTGGCCGTTGGTGACGGATTGGTTCACCCAGCACGCTCACATGCAGATGCCCACCCGGGACGGAAATGTTAACCTCGTGCCAACCCTTTTACGAGGTGCTCTGCAAGCTTGTTCGCACAAGGGCTTGAGCGCCGCACGGGACGCGAGAGTGGCAGCGGACTGCTTCGCAATGAGAAGCACGCGATAGCTGTTGGCGTTCGTAGACGGGAACATTGCAACGCACAACGAAGCACTGCAGCTGCGCTGAGCCGGCGACCAAACCGCCCAACTCGGACGACACGCGTTAGCGAGGTCCTTACTGTAAAACCAGCGAGCCGAGGCGTTAAGCATTGTTATAGTTCAGGGATTTTAGAACCAATGAAAAAAATAGCCTTTATAACTGGCGCCGCCAGCGGCATCGGTGCAGCGACTGCACGCTTGCTCAATAGTGACGACCATTTCGTTTACATCGCCGACATTCAGCGCGAGGCGGGTCAGGCACTCGCCGACGAACTCGGCAATGCCGCATTCATCAACGTTAACGTGCGCGACGAAGCAGATTTCGAACGCGCGCTCGACCAGGTCATGAGTGAACAGGGTCGGCTCGACGTCATGGTCAACAACGCTGCCATTGTCGGCGTCCTGGGTCCTATCGCGACATTGCCAGTCGACCAGTACGATTTCTCACAGGAAATTATTCAGCGCAGCGTCGTGCTCGGCACCAAGCACGCGGCGCGGCTGATGCAAGCGCAGAAAAGTGGCGCGATTGTAAACATTGCGAGTGTCGCGGGGATCCGGGCCGGCTACTCCCCGCATGTGTATGCCGCTTGCAAAGCGGCGGTCGTACAGTTCACTGAATCCGTCGCCATCGAATTGGCTGAAGACAATGTGCGTTGCAACGCGATTTGCCCCGGGGCTGTCGCAACACCCATCCATACGGGTGTGCGCGACGAACGTTGGCTGGAGCGAATCGAGAAAATTCGCGAAGCGGCGGTCGACGAACAACCAATGCCACGCATGGCCGAGCCGAGCGAAATAGCGGAAGCGGTTGCGTGGTTGGCCTCGGACCGCGCGAGTTATGTGACCGGTCATGCCCTAGTGGTCGATGGCGGTCTCAGTGCCGGTCGATTATGGCGCCAGCAGCCACAATTCTTTCGCGAATTTCATCCGGTGCGCGGTGTATGAGTACGCCGCGTTTTGGCGTCTGTTTGCTGCCCACTGATCAGACCTTGGCACCGGTCGACATGGCACGCGCAGTGGAAACGCGCGGTCTCGACATGCTGTTTTTCGCCGAGAACAGCCACGTCCCCGTCGTCCACCGAAAAAACTCTTATCACAGCGAAAACATGGTCCAGCCGTTTGCACGCATGCACGATTCGATTACTGCGCTCGCCGCTTGCGCGGCGGTCACCGAGCGTATCCAACTCGGTACCGGCGTGTGTCTGCTAACGGAACGGGACCCCATCATTACTGCCAAAGCCATCGCGACGCTCGACCATTTGTCGCAAGGGCGAGTCGTTTTCGGAATCGCGGGTGGCTGGATCAAAGAAGCCATGGAACACCATGGCACGCCGTTCAAAGAACGCTGGCGCGTTGTGCGCGAGCATGCGCTTGCGATTCGCACGCTGTGGCGCGACGACCCGGCCGAATTTCATGGTGAGTACGTCGATTTCGAGCCGCTGTGCATGCTGCCCAAACCGCTCCAGCACGGTGGACCGCCGATGTATATCGGTTCCAACTCCAGCAAAGTCCCGGCGCGCGTCGCCGAGTACGCAGACGGATGGATGCCTATCTACGATCGCTACGCTGGCGATCCGATCGCCGATCTGCGAGCCGCCTGTGCCGACGCTGAACGAGACTTCGCTGAAATGACCGTGCTGCTGTTCGGCGCACCCCTGGAACTGGAAGTGCTTGAAGATTTCGCAACACGCGGCTGTGACGGGTTCGTTTTCCTCGCACCGCCAGAACGCCAGCACGAACTTGAAGTCGTACTCGACGAAATCGCGGCGCTGCGTGAGCAGTTCATCAGTTCCGCAGCCTGACCGAGCAAGAACGCCAATTCACAACGGTGCGGTTTCTTTCGCTAAGCCTTGCCGCCCGACAGCCAATTTGCGACGCCGTCAACGCCGCTTGCAGCCCACCAACGTAGCGCCTGGCGTTCCAGCCCGATTAAGGTCGGCTCGCCGAGGAATAGCGGTGTCGTCTGGTACTGCGGGTACTTGTCGGTGAGCGCCGTGACCGCCTCATCCCAGCACGCATGACTCCCGACAGCAATATGCGCTTCGACCTCGAGTCGAATCCACCACAAGGACTGCCAGTCATCGCCGTAGTGGTCGAGCGTCAGGGTGACTTGCGGATGCTGACGGATATGCGCCAGGCGCGCGAGGCGAGGATGCTTTTTCGGTTTGCCGTCGATCGGAGAAAACAGCCAGTCGCCGACGCGCGCAAACACGATAGGCATGGTGTCGGGTCGACCTGCTGCATCAATAACGGCGAGTCGGGCTACCGGCATCGTATCGAGGACGTCGGCCAGTAATTCGCTCGGCAACACAGTGGCCATCAGAAACCTGCCCTGCCCTCATCTGCATTGCTCATCGCGGCTCGAAACCACTCGCAAAAGTCCCGCTCGCTCGTTTGCGCGACGTGCCACGATCCGACTCAGGTCCATCTATCGTAACTTTGCGTAACACGGCGAGGTAACCGCGTTCTGTTTCAATCTTCGCACTATGCCCATTCTCGTCAAGAAAACGCCGCAACGTAGCCAGGCGGTAGCACGGCACCCACATCATCAAGTGATGCTCGAGGTGATAGTTCACCCAATAGGGTGCAACGAATATTCTTTCCACCAGGTTGACCAGTGTTGTGCGAGCGTTACCGAACGGATCTTCGGCTGCGCGCACAACCGCGTGCTCGGCAATATTGCGTACGCGCAGGACCAACTGCTGCCACGTGAGCAGCGGCACGACCCACAGTGCAAGATAGAGCCAGCCCTGCCCAGCCGCAAAGCAGGCCAGCGCAAGAACAAGCTGCGCCGCGGTCTGCGCGCCGAATTCGCGCCGATAGTGCGCTACGCGCTTGGTCAATGACCAAGCGGAATTACCACAAGCCTGAAGGAATTGTGCTTTACGTTGCGAAACTCCAGTCTGCCCGCTGATATCTCGCCATAGTTTGCGACGCAAACTGGCGCGCGTGATCGGGTAGTGTCCGGTTAGCACCAGATCTGGATCGTCTTCGCGTTGCGTGCGCACGTGGTGCGGCAGGTGATACCTACGATAGACATCCGTGTCGGAGAGTGTTGGAAATGCACAAGCGAACTGGCTGAGGGCGCGATTCAGCCACGCTGTTCTGCACAGCACACCGTGCGCGCCGTCGTGCATAAGAATCAGCAGGCCCAGCTGGCGACTGCCAATCAACATCACTGCAAGCAGATAAGTGGCGATGTTCGGAAAATAGCTGAATAGCGCGCCTGCACCCCCAATCACCAGCCAGGCGTGGGCGACCAGCCAGACGCCGCGTACGTCCGAGCTTGCTCGAACAAGATCAAGCTGCGGCGCGGTCAACAGGGTACGTGCGGCCGGGGAATTTCTCATTTGTTCCTCAAGGGCGCTGGTGAGGACGCCATTTTAGTGCGTATCCGAACTTTCGCACAGCGCGTGTGCCCTGCTGGGTGTCACTGCTTCGATGCCGGGACTGCCGATACGTCAGTTGCTCTCGCCCGACACAGCCGTGGCGGCGCGGGCCGCAGGGTGTTGCCGCTAAGAAACGTCCACGTGACGGCAGTCTATACTTAGTCCAACTGCTCAAAATTGAGGTTGGCTACGACATGGTTCTCTTTAGGCGTGTTGCGTATTTGATCGTAAGTGCGGCTCTGATCTCGGGCTCGCACCTGTCTCTTGCCGAATCGCAGAACAGCGGCAAGGCTGCTTTTTTGGAGGATTGCGCCGTTTGTCATGGCAGCGACGCCAAAGGGCGCGGTGCGTTTACTTCGATGTTGCGGGTGCCGCCCCCGGATCTGACGACATTATCGCGCCTGAATGGCGGCGAGTTCCCTGCGGCGCAGGTACGTCGTACCTTGGCAGGCATCAACATGCCTGGCGCTCACGGAACCGGTGAGATGCCGATTTGGGGGAGACGGTGGCGGGAAGACGGTCACGGTAGTGCGGGGGCCAACGCCAGAGTCATCACAGTGATGGCTTACTTGCGTGCGGTGCAGGAAGAGTAGTCGGTTAAAACGCAGGGTCGGACCCGTGTTGCAGTCGCGACGCCGGCGTCGCGCTCAGCAGGTCCCGAAGAACGGACAAAACCGCATGCTGGCGTGAGCACGCCATGGTGCATTTCGAGCGACCTCCTACCATCTCCTGACACGTCCAGAGCGGCGGTTGATAACCCTGGCGAGGAACGCAAGAATAGCGCCCCCGACGCCGTCGCCACCTGAGTAATTACCCATGCTGGACCAGTTTCGCCGCCTCGGTGCCGCATTGTCCACAGTCACCGAGCGTTGGGTGCCGGACGCCTGGGTGGTCAGTATGATGCTGACCCTGGTCGCCTGTGTGCTGTGTATTGTCGGGGCCGGTGCGAGCGTCGAGGAGACGGTGCTGGCCTGGGGCAACGGCGTGTGGAACTTACTCGGTCTGGCGATGCAGTTCACGATTGCGATGGTTGCGGCTCACGCGTGTGTGGCCTCACGCCCGGTCTATCGACTCTTCAACTGGTTGGCGTCCTTGCCAGACCCGTCGCGCCCGTTACAGGCGCTGGTACTGGCCGGAACATTCTCCATTTTCATGGGCTACCTGAATTGGGCCGTGTGCCTGGTGTCGTGTGCACTATTCACGCCGTTTGTCCTGCGACGTAATCCGAACGTTGATGTACGGGTACTGATTTGCGCGTCTTACCTGGGCCTCGGCACGGTTTGGCACGGCGGGCTATCGGGCTCAGCGCCGCTGATTCTCGCCACGCCTGGTAATCCGTTGCTCGACCCGTCCAAAGGTATTGCCGTGGTGGACCGGCTGTACCCTGTCACCGAGACTCTCTATAACCACTTCAACATCGTGTTTCTTGTTGTCATCGGAGCGACTGGGCTGTTGGCAACCTGTTTGCTGCATCCACGCGAGAACGTGCGCACGCTGACGCCAGAACAAGTCGAGGCGATTATGCCGTCGCCGCCCGAGGAAGATCCCGCGCCACGAGTGCCGGCGGATTACATCGACCAGTTTCGTGGCTGGATTTTGCTGGCCGTAGTACTGCTCGCCTACCCGCTCGGCCATTCCATCGTCACCAAGGGCTTTGGCACGAGTTGGACTATCAACGCGTACAACATTACGTTTCTGGTGTTGGCGCTTGTTCTGCACGGTAGTGCGCCTTCTTTTCTGCGCGCCTGCCGCAATGGCGTTGATTCGGCCTGGGGCATCATCGTGCAGTTCCCTTTCTATGCCGGTATTTTCGGTCTCCTGCAAAATACCGACCTGGGTACCTGGCTTGGCCAGCTGTTCGCCAAAGTGGCGACCACCCAAACCTATCCGTGGGTGGTTTACGTCTATTCCGGGGTTATGAATCTATTCGTACCCTCAGCCGGGTCGAAATGGATGATTGAAGCCCCCTTCCTCATCCCGGCGGGCGAGCAACTCGATGTCTCCGTGGTTACCGTGCTACTCGCCTATGCTTACGGCGATTCAACGACCAATCTCATTCAGCCCTTTTTCGCGATCCCCATTCTCGCCGTCACACGGCTCCGGTTTGGCGACATTGTGGGGTATACGTTCATGGTTGCAGCGGTCTGTTTCGTGGTCTGTAGTGCTGCGATGTTCATCATTCCTGCTCAGTGGTAAGCGCCCACCGGGATCCTTGCCGAAATATCCCCCGCGAGCCCTCAGTCAGCCTGCCGAAGTAGCTTTCGTGGGCCAATCAGAGCGCCGCGCTACTTCACATCCAGCGGCAAAATCACGACAATACGCGTTGCCTCATCACATTGATTGCGCGCCATGCTGCTTGTTATTTCTCCTGCAAAGACGCTCGATTACGAATCTCGGGTGCGCACCGTCAGGCACACCGAAGCGGACTTTCTCGCTGAATCTGATCAGCTCATCGCTTTAATGCGGAAAAAGAAACCCGCGCAGCTACGCGCGCTCATGGGCATCAGCGAAAATCTCGCTGAACTAAACCACGCGCGCTTCCAGAATTGGGAAAAAGCACACACGCCGACGAATTCGCGCCAGGCACTGCTGGCCTTCATGGGTGATGTCTACACTGGTCTCGATGCGCGCTCGCTTGATTCGACCGATCTCACCTTTGCGCAGCGGCACTTAAGAATCCTCTCCGGCTTGTACGGTGTGCTGCGCCCGCTCGATCGTATGCAAGCCTATCGCCTGGAAATGGGCACCTCGGTCAAACATCCACGGGGCCGCGATTTGTACGACTTTTGGGGGGACGCACCGACCGAAGCTCTGAACGAACAAGCGCGCTCGATAAAGACCAGATATTTGATCAATCTGGCGTCGAACGAGTACTTCAAGGTGGTTAAGCTGCAGCAACTTGAACCTCAAGTCATCCAGCCCGTATTCAAGGAGCAACGTGGCGACGATTACCGGGTGTTAAGTTTTTTTGCCAAAAAGGCGCGCGGCTTGATGGCTCGCTACATCATTCAAAACCGTATTCGCAAACCCGCAGCGTTGCGCGATTTTGACCTTGAAGGCTATCGCTACAATGAGCAACTGTCCGACTCAACACGCTATACGTTTACCCGCGCGTCTGCCTGATCTGAACGCGCGTTCTATTATTTTCCTTTCTGTTATCGAGGCCACCAAGAGGCTTGGGAGTTTTCAAATATGCTGCGTTTATTGATGTCTTTGGCACTTGTTTTCGGGCTTACCGCAGGCTGTTCCGCGGCTGACGAGCAAGCCGCGCCCGTCGCTCGAACGCAAGTTATTCTGGAGACCAATCACGGCGCCATCAAGCTTGAGCTGTTCGCAAACGACGCGCCGAAAAGCACGGAAAATTTCCTCGCCTATGTTCGCAGCGGCTTTTATGAGGGCACGATATTTCACCGGGTGATTGCTGATTTCATGGTTCAGGGTGGTGGATTTGACGAAGGCATGGCTCGCAAGAAAACCGCTGATCCCATCGCCAACGAAGCCGACAACGGCCGCAAAAACGACTACGGCACCGTGGCCATGGCGCGTACCTCGGATCCGCATAGTGCAACAGCGCAGTTCTTTATCAACCTGAAAGACAATGACTTCCTCAATCACACCGGCAAGAATTCTCGCGGCTGGGGCTATGCCGTTTTCGGTCGGGTGGTGGAAGGCCTGGTCGTGGTCGATGACATCGGCAACGTCGCGACTGGTTTCTCGAACGGTATGAAGGACGTCCCCAAAGATTCGGTCTTCATCGAACGGGCGTACGTGGTCGGGGATCCTGCTGAACAGTAAGCGCGCGACGAATCGCGCTGGCCCATTGCAATGGCCTATCTCATCCGCATGTACGATAAGCCAGACAGCGCTGAGCTGCGCGCGGCCATGCGTGCCGATCATCTGGCCTACATGCAGCGACACACCGCCCACGTTCTCGCGGCTGGCGGCTTTCTCGATGAAACTGATAACGCCTGTGGCGGCGGCATCATCATCGTCGATTTTGACCGGCGAGAGGCGGCAGAGCGATTCGCCGCCAACGACCCCTACAAGTTGGCGGGCCTTTTTGAGCGCGTGGAAATTATTCGCTGGCGCAAGGTTATTTTCGACGGCGAATTCGTCGTGTGAGCGGTACTCGGCCCTGCTTCAGGGCAGCCTAGAGCAGTCCCCCCTTCCAGTGTTCTGTTCCTGATGGCGCTGCTTACTCTGAGTGACGTCGGACTGGAGTTCGGCGAACAAGTCGTTTTTCGCGATACCGATTTCGTCCTCGAGGCGCATGAGCGAGTGTGCTTGATCGGCCGGAATGGCGCCGGTAAGTCGACACTGTTCCGTCTGATAACCGGAGCAATGTCGCCTGACCGCGGCGAAGTGCGGCGGCGTCCGGATGTCCACATTAGCGAACTCGAACAGGCCCTGCCGGATCAACTAGACATCACCGTAGAGCAGTTCGTTGGCGGAGGGCTTGCCGAGCACCGCGGGCTCATCGACGAATATCGCCAACTCACCAGCCAGCCGCTCGACGAACGTGGCCTGCGCGCAGTCGAACAACTGCAACGCAATATCGAGGTCCACGGCGGTTGGGATACAGACAACCAAATTGCAGCTATCAATACAGCACTGGAGCTACCGCCGGACCGCCGCCTCGGTGAGCTGTCCGGCGGCTGGCAGCGGCGCGCCAGTCTCGCTCGCGCGTTAGTCAGCAACCCCGACGTGCTGTTGCTTGATGAGCCAACCAATCATCTCGACATCGAAGCTATCGAGTGGTTGGAATCACGTGTCCGTGCATTTAGCGGCAGCATCATATTCATTACCCACGACCGGGCATTTTTGCAGTCATTGGCGACCCGCATCGTCGATATAGATCGCGGCAAACTGCAAAGCTGGCCGGGCGACTACCGCAATTACCTCAAGCTCAAGAACCAGACTCTCGAAGACGAGGCCCGCCACAATGCCCTTTTTGACAAGAAGCTCGCCGAAGAGGAAACCTGGGTACGTCAGGGCATAAAGGCACGGCGTACACGTAACGAAGGACGGGTACGTGCGCTTGAGAAAATGCGCCAGGAGTATGGTGAGCGGATCAAGCCGGAAGGTCGTGCCAGAATTGTGCTGCAGGACGCCGAGCAGTCGTCACGACGAGTCATTCAAGCGCGCAATATCGTTTATGCCTACGGCGAGCAAAAAGTCATTGATGGTCTGTCGCTGAAGATCATGCGCGGGGACCGGATTGGCCTGGTCGGCAACAATGGCGTCGGCAAAAGTACGTTGTTAAAGTTACTGCTCGGCGAACTCGAACCTCAGGCGGGGTCACTGAAGCGCGGCGAGAACCTCGACATCGGTTATTTCGACCAGATGCGGCGCGAGCTCGATCCCAGCAAAACCGTCGCGCACATCGTCGGTGATGGTCGCGACCATATTTCAATTAACGGCAAGGACCGCCATGTGGTCGGGTACCTGCGCGGTTTTCTGTTTTCTGCCAAGCGTGCGATGACGCCAGTCGGCTATTTATCCGGGGGGGAATGCAATCGAGTTATTCTCGCTCGGCTGTTTACGCGTGCGAGCAATTTGCTCGTGCTGGACGAACCGACGAACGATTTGGATGTTGAGACGCTGGAAGTTTTGGAGGCTCAGCTCGCCGACTATCAGGGCACGCTGATTGTGGTTAGCCATGACCGGGCGTTCCTCGACAATGTCGTGACCAGCACCGTGGTTTTCGAAGAGCAGGGCGTGGTGCGCAGCTATCCAGGGGGATTTTCAGATTGGCTACGTCACGGACGGCGTCTTGCAGCCAGCGATTCACCCATGAATATCAGCGCGCCACAAACACAACCCGCTCGCCACGATCGTGCTGCTCCGATTGGCGGTGAGCCCACCGAGCGCAGCAAACTCACCTATAAACTGCAGCACGAACTTGAACAGCTGCCGACGCGGATCGAACAGCTCGAAGCCGGCGTCGCTGAACTTGAACAACAAATGGCGAGCCCGGATTTCTACGCGCAAGACTACATCGTTACCGCACCGGTGCTGGAAGCGCTCGAGGCCCAGCGCGCGCTCCTCGATACGAGTATGGCGCGCTGGGATGAACTCGAGACACTAAGCCGCGCGGGCGCGCGCAGGCAGTAAGCAGCGAGCTCGCGGACAGGTCTGTTTCCCGAATTCCTAGGTGCCGAGGCGGCGTAATGCGGCCTTGGTCAGAAAATCGTCGTAAACGTCTACACCGCGATTTACCCACCAATCCCAGCCGCCACTAATCTGCTTGACCTGTTTCAATCGCGACATGTGGTCGCTTTGCACGTCGTGCGCGTGAACATGTGTCCAGGACCAGTAGGGATATTTGCCATCCATGACCTGTTTACCCTGATTGTCATAGATCGAAAAAGCACCATCGAAGGACTTAAACATCTCGCCTTTGCGATCATAGGTCACCATAACGAGCGGCAGTCCGGTGCGGGCGTCGAACCACACACGCTTCTTACTAATGGGCGCGCGCGGATAACCGGTCGGCTCGCACTCACACACGATGGCTTCTGGGACGAGTTCAACCCGAGTGTCCCAGAACGTGTCGCCCAATGGACCGCCGTGGGTTTTGCCTTCCCAGTTCTCGTCACTGGAGTCCCAGTTCTCAGTCAGGCCAGCCAGGAACGGACCACGACCAATGACTTTGAAATTCCCCCACGTGAGGTAGGGGTCGCCGGCCGCCCAGGTGTCCGAAAAGTATAAATGCGAACCTGGCAGTAGCGGTTCGAAGCGCTGGCTGGTTGGGAACTTTCGCACGCGCTTGAACTGCGGAAGATAGCCAAGCAGTTCCGGAAATTCGCGCTGGTCATACGGCCAGATATTCAGGAATGACGAACCTTTGTAGTCCTGCGGCACCGTAAAAAACACCGATTGGTAGCGCAGCTTGTCCTCATGTCCGGGCCAGTACGGCATCGGTTCAACACTGACGCGACCGACTGGCGCGAACTCGCACCACGCCAGCTCATAGCGATAACCAATCTTACCGTCGGAATTCTGCTCGAATGTTTTGACCGGATAGAACGACACATCGTGACGTCCCCACGTCAGCGTGATGGCCGCAAACAACTCCATCGCAGTCGTTGGTTCGGGGAAAGGGTTGCCGCCAATCCATGGCTGATCGCCGTTAACGACGACGTTGCCGTCGTCGTTGAAGCTTGCCATACCTTTGTGGCGGAAGGTCGCTTCGATGTACTCCATCGGACTGAGTTTGGTTATTTCTGTCGAGGCTTTAACCAGTTCGAGGCGGCGCCCTTGTTGCTTAATCTGCGAATAGCGCACCGGATCGAGCAGATCCTGAATACTGTCTACGTTGTCTGCGTCAATGAAGTCGCCTGGCTTCAGTGCACCTTTGGTGTATTGTTCTATCGACAACAGCTCCTCAGGATAGGACGCGCTGAAGTCACCATTCTCGGCCGCGGCCGACCACACTGGCGCTAACACACCGGCGCCTAGAAACCCCGCTGCGGTTTGCTCAATAAAGTGTCTACGGCTGTAATCCGTAGTGTATTTCCTGATGCGAAACATGAGGCTATCTCCGTTTTCCATTTTTCCCGAGGTCGCCGACCGGCAAACTAAGAATGCCGCCCCTCTCGTACTCAGACATACAATCGTTCGAATAATTCATCGATGCACACACAATCGGGCTTTCTGTCGATAGAAACCAGGCCACTACCTTGCATTGCATCCGACCGATGCATCGAGCCAATGCACAGAGTAGAGCTTGTTCCGTACCGCGCGCAACACACCGCTCTCCCGCACCGCCGTTGCCCGCAAGCGGTACGATGCCGGAGGGGCAGAGTATCCGCGCCGAGTTACGTGCAAAATCAATTCGCAAGAACACTCGCATCGTGAAGGCTCAGCGCGCCGTAAGAGGTTTCCGGGATGTTTGTACCGGCCAGTAGCTGAGCACTCGAGTCGATAAGGAGGTGAACTGGCTTAGCTTAGCAGTAGAGCCGGAGCTAAAGATGAATGATAGCCGGCACCGAAGTTGTCGCAAGCCCCCGGAGCGCTTAGGTGTGGACGGTTTGAGATAGGAAAACGTGCCACTGTCACTCAAGGAATCAGCCGCCGGGAATAAGCCCTTAGCGGCGAAAACCGTTGCGAATCACAACGCAGCGTTTGCGCTGGGGCAGCGGGCAGCCGTGGAGGACGCTTCGTAGTCGGCTTTCAAATCGGCCGGCATGTGCTCCTGGCTGCGCACGATTTCTTCCAACAGCGGGCAGGCATCCTCAGGGCGGGTCGAATGGGTGCGAATGCGTACCCGGTTAATCATCCCCTCCCACCAGATGCTCATGGTTGGCACGGCCTTGTCGGTGATCACGCTCCATGCCCGATCGGCCTCAAAAGGCTGCTCGTTGCCCTCAGCACTCTCGGCCAGCAGCTTCCATGCGTCGCCCGAACTGGGATGCGCCTTGGTAAACTCGCGAGATTCCTTGTAGGCCGTTTCTGCGTCGTCGGTCGCAAGTAAATCGCGGATGATCATGGCACGGAAGCGGCGGTCCATGTCAGGTTGTTCAGCCGTAGCAGGATGGAGGACCCGTGCCAGGTCGATACGTTCAGTCAAATCGGTTCGCTCGTTCACAAACGGGTACAGGAACTCCATTTGCCAACTGGGAATACCCTTAGACACCAGCGTGGCGATATAAGCGGATACTTTAGTGGGATCGCCGAGACGATCGTAGAGTTGCAGACGGGACCAGATCAGCGCTCGACGAATGTCGAGATTGGTGTTTTCCTTGTTGTCGATGAAATCGATGGCCTTGAGCACATCTTCCGGGTACTCATCGACCAATGCGCGCATCTGCAGCAAAACTGCGAAATTAAACGGTTCGGCTTTATCGGCTTTCGGTAATTTCTGAAAAGCGAGAATACCTTGACGGGCGAGCGACGATGCATGCTTCGCTTTCCCGCGCGCGACAGTCTTGCTGAAGTCACGCGCGATAATTTGGTAGGCCGTACGTTCGACATCCCCTTTGAGTTTGGATTTCGAGGCTGCCGACATCTGTCCCAGCGACTTGAGCGCAGTCGAGGCATTCGAGGAAGTTTGCGCGATCATAAGCCGAGCAGCGTCCGCATCGGCGTCCTTCGGGCTTTTGCGTACAAAGCGCTGGGCGGCCTTGCGTAGCGCGTTGCGATTAGCTGACGAGCCGCCTGCCTGCTCACGCGCTGCGTAAACGGCGTACAACAACTTGACTGAGGCTGCGTCGAGTTCGGCTGGCAAGTTTTTTCTACGCTGTAATTTCTCCAGCGTATCGATAGCGGGTTGATAGATTTCCGCTTTGTACGCCGCGACTGCGTAATGGTATTGATAATTACTCAAATCGATTCCGCGCGGCGGCACCACGTTGGCGAAGAATGACTGGTATTTCTGCATCGCGTTGTAGTAGTGCTCAAACTTCAGAGCAAACTCTGCGCCAGCCAGGTCGGTATAGGCACCGACATTCACACCCGATAGTTCCTGAGCGTAAATCATCATGTCGCTTAGCAGCGATTGGTCGAGTCGCCCTGAATCAATAATCGCCCGTAAACGCTCCGCTGCTTCCAGCGGACGCCCGCCGGATTTACGGCTGTCCTGTAGCAGGGCGAATGCCTCCGTACGCAGGATCTGCGCCTCGACATCATCAACCTTACGTCCGCGTCGATTTGTATTGACCTTGCCACTGCGTGCTTCAAGCAAACGGAGTTCGAGCTGTACCGCCTCGCGGATCGGCGATTCTGGCTCGGAGGCCAGGGCAGCCTCCAGGTTGGTGAATATTTTAACGGCCCGCGAATTTCGTCCCTTCTCCTTCTCCACATAGCCCATGCCGAGCCACCCGCCGTACACCAGTCCGGGACGAAACAACTGCATTGAGGCAGAACGAAAACCCTTCTCCGCGGGCAATAACGCTTGCGTTTTAAGCCCAGGGTCCTTAACCCGTCGGGCGATTTCGATATCCACCCAGGCGCGCCAATAGGGAAAGGCTGCCAGGGCGAAACTCATATCGTCCCAGACTTGCGAGCGATAAAGTCGCTCCAAAGAGGCTTCATTCTCGTTTGTTTCGGCTTCTATCCCGGACAACCGTTGCTCAGTCCGCACGCGCATCTTCTCGAGGATACCGCGCAGTATTTCAAGGTCGGCGGTCGCCACGTCGCCATTGCGTACTTCGTCGATGACAGGACCAATGTTGTTCGCAATGTCATAGACCTGTTTTGCTTCAAGTGCAGGGTTGCTCAACTGTGTGAGGAACGCCTGCGCTTTGGCGATCGCGTCCGAGCCCACCGTCGCATGCGCACCCGCTGTCCAGCAAAGCAATGTCAGCATGGCTAGTGGAAGCAGTCGCTTGTGCAGTGCGGACTTAGCGGTGAAGGTCATGGTTATCGTCATAGCACGTCCAGCAGGGCTTGCATTTCGTTCGCAAACTGGTCGCCCATGATAAGTTTGATCAAGCGCTTAGTCAGCTTGAGTTCGCCGTCCAGTGTTGCAGTATCACCCTGTCCGGCCTCCCCGATGACCAGGAACGAATGCATAGGCGCACTGCGATACATAGCGCGCGCTACTTTGCGCCCGACTTTCGCTTCAAGCAGATGCGGATTGGCCTGATCGCTGACATCAAGGGTGGACACCGTGCCGCCATTGCGTCGAAAACGCTGAACGATGCGCACGACTTTGTCGAGCTGGTCTTCTTTCATCGGTGCGTCGCCGATCAGAATGATGAGCTTGCGCGCACCGAGCCGCCAGCCGGTTTTCTCTATGGAGTCACTCAGGCCCACATCGACCGCTTCGAACCAATCGCCGCCGCCTTTGGCCTCCAGATTGGCGAGAAAACGGAATAGCTTTGCGTTACTAAAGGTCAGCGGTTGGATTCTGGTCACGAATTCGGGATCGTCTTTGTCGCGATAGGCAACGAAACCGAAACGCGCGATGGGGACTAATGACCGCACGATCTGCGAGATATCTTCGATTCGATCTTTGACTTCGTCAATCACCCAGCCCATAGAGCCGGTCGCATCTATGGCAAATACGACATCAAGTCCAGAGGCCCTGAGCCCAGCGATGTAAGCTGCAAAACGCGCCGTACCGTCTCCGAGGCCGTTACCAATACCACTTTTAAAACCACCAATGCCCGAGCCCGCACTGAGCGGTACTGCGGCCATCCCATCCGGTATTTCAATCCCCTGAAATCCACCTGATTGCGCTTTCATCGCCACAGTGACGTCGGGCGGCGGTGGTGCAACCGCTTTCGGCGCGATAAGAATTTCGGGCGGTTCAAACTCAAGTTCTTCCTCGAACTCAAGCTGCTCTTCCGGCGGTTTGGGTTTTTCCAGGAGCGCTTCGGGCGGCTTATCGATGACTATCTGCACCGCCTCCTCGGGAGGTGGTAATGATTCCAGTGGTTCAATCTGCTTGCCGACCCGCCATGACACCACCGCATGCAGCAGGGCGGAAAAGACCAGCAACATTACCCAAACCATCAGCCGTCGGGAGGTGTAGCGCATCTCAGCCAGCTTCCACGCGGCGCTGCGTCACCAGCACGAACTGTAAGATTCCGGCCTTAGATGCCGTCTCCATGACCTTGGATACCGTCAACGCGTCAACCTTGGCATCTGCGTGGATTTTCAACTTATCGTGCGCAGAATACTTCGTAAGCTCGACGCTCAACTGCTCCCATGTAATTGGTCGGTTCTCGAACCGCATGCTGCCGTCGGGCGCGAGACTCAACGTTGCCAGTTGTTTTGAGGGTTCTGCCTCCTGGGTCGAGAAAGGCGGGGCGACGTTGTAATCCGGCTGGAGATTTCCCGCAATCATGAAGTACATCAGCAGTAGAAAAATCACGTTGATCATCGGGATCACGTTTTCTTCCTGAGTCTCTTTCTTACCCACGATTCGATTTCGCATCGCCTCAAAATCGGAACCCCGTCGAACTCTTTTCTTAGCCATTCTGAACTACGTCCGATTACTCGAAGCGGCGCGCTGCCGCGAGTGAGATGTTGTAGATATTGTAGTTATTGAACAGGTCCATGATGTCGACAGCCCGCTGAAGAATGACATCAGGGTCCACCGCAAGCATCACTCTCGTCTTATCAGGTTCTTTGATACCCGCTGCGTAACCCTGGAGCGCGCCCATATTGGTTTCCGCGCCGTTCAGCCAAATCGAATCATTGTCGTGGACCTCCACGGCGATCATCGTCGAATCTGAACTGGCATTGCTGCTACCGGCGGATTGCGAAAACTCAATCGCGCGGGGGCGCAAAAAGTTCGTCTGCAACATGAAAAACACGAGCAAGATGAAGACACAATCAATCAAGGGGGTCAGGGACATCCGACCGGAGCGGCGATTGCGCCGCGACGGCATCAGCGCCTGTCTTGTTGCATCCATCCTAGGCGTCTTCGGACATCGTCAATATACGTGTCACCAAATCTGTTACCTGGTCGGCAAGACCTTCCAAGCGCGCTTCCAACAGTGCGTGCATCACCGCAAACGGTATAGCGATAGACAGGCCTACGGCCGTGGTTAGCAAGGCTTCCCATATACCGCTTGCGAGCGCTGATGATTCGCCAGCGGCACCAGCACTAACGGCTAAACCTCGAAACGCATCGATCATGCCAAGGACGGTACCGAGCAACCCCAATACCGGTGCAAGGTAATAGATTAGCTCTAGCGGTCGCATGTTTCTTGAGTAGGCGCGCAGAAAGCCAGACGCCCGTCGCAGCAGCTCATCGTGCAGTAAGTCTGCGTCCATTACAGAGCGTTGCTCAAGGCCAAACTTTAAATCTTTTGCAATCGCCAAGCGTGATCCGGTGAGGATTCCGGTGGCCTTATCTTTCTCGCCTGCCAACCAATGGTCGATGGCAACATCGAGCCGCTTGATGGTCGCGTTTCCAGCTCCTGAGAACTGGATGAATTTCACCAGCGCGAGCGCTAACCCCAATACCGAGGAAAGCAGCAGGATACCGACGACTGGGCCGCCGAGTTGAAGCAATGTTGTGGCACCGGAAATAACTTCCGAGAAAAGGCCAGCGTCAGATGTCGATTCCATAATTTGGCTAGGCTCTGGTTGGGCTAACTAGGGCGCACAGGATAACCGAAACAAAAGGCTTTTATGTGTACTAGAAGTATCTTTAACGATTCGTTTCGATTTCGATGGGCACAAAAAAAAGAGCCGGCGCAAGGCCGGCTCTTGAAGCACTTTGTCGATTCTCTAGAAGAAGTAGGTCAGGCGCATGAACACTTCGTCTGCGAAATCGATTGTCTCGGTGATGGTGTCGTTGTCGCCACCGGGAGATTCGATGATGTTGGCATACAAATCCCACTGCCAGTTGGCTGCCGGACGATACCGGAGGCCAGGCTGAACCAGGTAACCACCTGCCACGTCAACCAGGATGGCGAAATCGAAACGCCAAATCAGGTTGGGGAAAGGCTGTTGGAAGGCGAACACCACGTAGTTGGCATTTGAGGTACCACGGGGCTTGGTAGCCTCGGGGTCAAACGCCGCAGCGGTGAAGCTACCGGTGACCGGGTCGATGAAATCACTGATACCAGCAACGTCGTTGTTGTCAAGGTCACGACCGAATAGGTCAGTCGACGTACGGTGCATCCACTGTGCAACGAAGTAGGTTGCCGGGAAAGCATCGGAAATACGGTGGTATTTCTCGAGAATCAAGGCTGATACAACGTCATCTACTTCAGTGAAATCGTAATGCAGGTCGTTGGTGATGCGCTTGTTCGGCGTGATGGAAACTTCACCACGAACGATCATCTGGTCGAAGATCGAGTCCTGGTCGTCCATGGTGATGATGTAGTTACCACCGACCATGAAGATGGTTTCACGCTTGAACTGACGCCCTACCCATTGGATGAAAGGTCCGAAAGAGGAACGGAACCCTTCTACCGTACGCATCGTATCCGCGAAGTTTTCTTCGTTACCGAAGCCGAAGATGTCACGTACTGCCCATTCTGCTGCCGGGAAGTCGTTAATCACGTGCTGCAGGTACTCAGAGTTATCCAGACGTGCTTTTTGGATAGCCGGCCAGTAGCCCAAAGACGGGGTGCCGTTCTCATCCGGTGCGAACGCCGAACCGCAACCGTTTTCCTGGTTGCGAGCGTTGGTGTCCAAGGTCGGGAACAGTTTCACGCCCCGGCCAGTTGAACCGAGACCGCCTAGTGCGGTTTGGGTTCCCGCTAGCGTTCCGCCGCCACCGAAAAAGTTATTCACCACACTCAAAGTGTCGTTATGCAAGTTTACACAACCGGTGTTTGCGTGACCGTTGTGTACGGTCGGCGCATCAACGCTGGCAAACACACCATCCGGGTTGCGACGATTGACAACAGCGACTGTCGCTGTCAACGCATCGGTTAACGGCATGGTTATACGGGCACCGTAGTTCAGTGCTCCTTCGGCGTCATCGAAACCTGAGGAGTCATCTAAACGGCCGCCTGACATAGCAACCAAGTTATAGGGCGTGTTCTGACCCGGCAAGATGGTTGGTGAAAACATCTGCACGAATGCGTCAATTTCCCAGCCGTTATTGAACGTATAGCTAACGCGGATACCTGGTGAGGCGATACGTTGGTCCTGGTATTCCTCAGCACCTGGCCCGAGGGTCAGGTGACGGCGCAGGTCGAGACCATTGGCCACGTCCATGGTGCGGAAGAAATAAGCTTCGCCCCAAGCGATAGTCTGGTTACCAGCGCGAATCCATAGCGGACCGCGGTTCCAGTCGAGGTAAAACGCAGGAAGGTCAAGGCTGACGGAGTTGCTGTTCAGCTCTGTCAACGTGCCGCGGCTGCCCCAGATGTTCTGGCTGCCGAAGTGATCGCCGGTGTCACCATCGTAGAACTGGCTGGTGGCATCGTAATAAGCGCGAAACTTCATGTAAGCAGAAAACTCTCTGCTGATCTTCGCTTGCACGTCAATTTCGAGACGGCTGTTGAAGACGTTGAAGTTCTGGTTTTCGTCGCGGTTCGGTGAGCCGTCGGTTGGCACGAATTCACCGAATCCTACTCCTGGACATCCGTCGAAGCCGGCACGCGGAAAGGTCGCCGCCGACGGGACGCCCAATGTCTGCGGACCGAATCCTGGATTGTTGGCCGCGATGGCGCGATTCAAGTTGTATTGGCAATCCCTCGCGGCGCTTGTGTTTGCGCCTGCACCTAGCGGTGAACCGTCTGAGGGGCTAAAAAGACCACCAACATTGCCACGTTCGTCCACGTAGACCGATGTCGGAGCGGTGCTGTTTGACCCGTCGCCGAATCCAGCGTGCGTCATCTGTGGCGTAACTCGATTGTTCCAAGGGTTGCCGCCGCTGTTATTCGGGTTCTCGCCCCCAAGACTTACGGCAATTTCCTGACGAACGAAACCGGTAATATTCCAGTCGATCGCCGAGGCTGCACCCGCGAACAGAACGCTGCTTGCCGCAGCCCCTGTCATAAGAATTCGCGCGATTGTGTGCTTCATCACTCCCGCTCTCCTCTTTATATTCATGATTCTTGACCTAACCCCAGTAGTACACAGGCTGCAATCTAAGTGTTGTATGTCTGGCACATTTCAATGTTGTACCACCGGCAGGCCCGGTAGTGGCCACATTACCGCTGATTTGAGGGGCCATGTCAACGGCTTTTTAGTCTGATCGTTGGTAAATAGCAGTTTTTTTTTATCTATTTGTGGTTATTCCGCGACAACGAGAATCTGTCTGACTATTACCACAGAAGGAACCGGGGGCCTTGATACGAAAAGACCGGCACAAGGCCGGTCTTTAGAGCGTACGCTATCGGCCCCTGGCGGGGCTTCGGCACAGTCCTATTTTACGACTCGCGCGATGGTGGCGCGATGTCCGACGACATACACACTTTGCTCACGCAGAAACCCTTTCGCGCCTGATTGTGTCTCAGACACGCCAGCCGCGATGCCCTGGTACCAGGTACGGCCGATTTTTATGTCAACTGTTTTGCTGAACGAGCCGCCATCATCGCTGGAGCGTAACATCTCACGAATACCAGAGATGACGACTTCGCCATTTCCAGACCACACACCAAGCAGATTCGCCTTTGTATCCGCATCGACACGTTGCCAGGTGACTCCTGCGTCGAGGGTTTTGAGAACAAGCCCTTCCTGGCCAACCGCGTAACCCGTGTTGGAACCGTCTCTGGCGATATCAATGTCGAATATTGATTCGTCGCCTTCGGCAGCCTTTTCGAGTGTCGCCCCGCCATCAGTCGAGCGCAGAATCAATCCAAACTCGCCTGCGATCATCAGTGTGCCGTCCTCGGCAACGGTAGCGTCGTAAAGATGCGGCTCGTAACCCTCTTCGTTGTACTGTTCCCAGTCAACTACGATGGGCTTCCAGGTGTGCCCGGCATCCATCGAGACTGCTGCGAAGCCGAACTCGCCGACCGCAACCGCCATGCCCGATGAATTCATACCGACATTCAGCAAACGTTGAGTCAGTCCGCTGTCAGTCGCTTCCCAGTCGCCACCGCCGGCACGAGTCAGGACCACGCCTTGCTGCCCTACAACGACGTGCTTGTCGCCGCCGCGGGCGATGCCCAACAACGAAAGTTGCGTTTTCGGCTCAACAAGAGTCCAGCTGTTCCCACCGTCGGCAGTTTCAAGCATGAGCCCGAATGCACCGACGGCGAAACCGCTTTCGCCGGAGATTTCGATGGCATAAAGCGCGTCGTGCGCAATGCCCTCGCGGACAACCTCGATCGCATCGTCGGCCGAAGCCTCCTGCGCCTGCGCAGAACCCAGTGAAACCAGGCAAAAGAGTAAGGTCGCGAACAGGCTACCGGCACGACCACTATTGATATATTTCTTCATTGTCATGGAACTCGAATATCTCACAATGTTCAGGATTGTTGGGCCGCTTCTTGGCCGCCGGTTAATTCGGAAAGATCGATGTTTTCCGAGATGATCAAATGTTCGCGCTCGATAAACGAAGGCTTGAACAAATAGACCAGTAACGGCAGTACCACCAGGGCAATAACCATATTAATGAGCATGATCATGACCAGCAGGAGGCCCATATCGGCAAGGAACTTCAGTTCCGACATGAAGTACCACGGCAGGATGCCGATAAGTACGATTGTCGCCGTAAAGAAGATCGCCTTACCCGTCGTTGTCACCGCAGCCTGAATGGCCTCGCCGTGATGCTGGTTATCGCGGAACTCCTCGCAAATCCGGCTGAGCAAATAAATGCCGTAGTCGATTCCCACACCAATGCCAATTGCCGCAATCGGGAGACTGTTTACGTCTAGCCCAATGCCCATCAGCACCATCACGGACCCCAGCAGCATGTTGGAAAAGTTCACCGGAATAAGCAGCAGAATGCCGGCCGCGATAGATCGGTAGGCCCAACTGCACGTGACCAGGATGACCAGGTTCAGGAAACCGAGGATGTACCACTGATAGGTATCGACGGTGTCGTTGACTGATTGTTGTAACGCAATCGCGCCAGTTCCCAACCGCACGCGATACTCGTCGTGATCAATACCGATAACGTCGAGACCGGCACGTGTCTGTTCGAGCGCCGTATCAACGGTATCTTGCTTATTGTCTTTGTACCAAAGGGAGACGGTACCGTTCGACAACGTAAAGTCGGTCACGTGTGAGTACGCTTTGGGACTGGAACCCACCATCAGCGCGTTAACCGCAGCGTTGATTGAAGCAACGTCCTGGTTAATCGGCGCCCATTTCGGGTTACCGCCGGAGAACAACCGATTGGCCTCAGGCAAATAGTCGCTGAACGACAGCGTCGCTTCGGGCGGTGGCTCCTGAATCTCAAGGTAGCGCTGCAATTGAATCATCGTGCCAATTGCGTCAGGCGAGCCATTCAGAATTCGTGCCTTTTGGTCCTTGGCTTCAAACACGATCTCGAGCGTCATTAAGCCCGGAAAATGCGAATTTACAGCGCGGACGGCGGTGTTGAACTCGGAAGACTCTTTAAGAAGATTGCTTCCTTCAACGGGGTTGCCGACCTCAATTTGGAGGGCCAGATAACCGCCGCCGAAAAACAGCGCCAGAACGATTGGTGTGGTAATTTTCGCGCCAGCACCGTGTGACGCCTTGCCGATCACGCCCAGTAAGGAAATGATCTTGTCGTGCCAAGACTTCTCGGTCGACTTACCAATCAGGACGTCGACGTTGCCAGGCGCAGGGAAGAATGACAGCAGCACCGGCGTCAGGAAGAGATTGGCCGGAACCAGGATTAGCGCCCAGAATCCGCAGAAAACTGCGAAGCGTTCCATCACCGGGATGGGCGCGATAGCGATCAAAAACAAACCCGCGGCGTCAGTCACAATACCCAGCGTGCCAGGCGCCATCATGACGCCGAGTGCGATTTCGGCAGAGCGGCGGCGGTCCTTAATTTCGTAGTAAATCTCGTAATAGCGCTCGATAAATTGCACGCAATGACTGAAAGAGCGAGCCACAAGGAGCAACGGCACCACCATAATCAGCGGCTCGATCGGGTCACCCAACCAGCCGACGAAGCCAAAACCCCAGATTGCAGCCACGATGCTGACGGCCAGCGGTGTAACTACGCCCGGGATGTTACGCATGTAGACAACCAGGGAGAGCAACAGGGCAGTTGCCGTGATGCTGAAAATTGACAGCATCTGTACTTCGTACTTGTAGACCCAACCAGTCAGCATCGGCTGGCCAGCCACAAACACCTCGTGATTCGCGTCGCGTTCGGTTTCAACCATTCCCTGTACGTATTTGAACGTTTCACCATAATCGAGTGAGTGCTCGATGAAGGTCGCGGTAATGATGGTCGCTGTTTCGTCTTCAGAGATTAGGAACGTGCGGACGTTGGGGGCTTTGTCCACGGCGCTGATGAATTTCTGGATCTCGGCGTCAGTCTCGGGGGACTTGTCCTCCATGAGCGGCTTCATATCGATGCCGAACGGGGTCGCCTCTGCAAAGCGCGCTTTTTCTGTCGTGATCGACAAGATCTGGTCATGGTCAACCGACGGCGCCAAATCGATGTCGCGCGTCATGCGCCAGACTTTCGCCAGCGTCTCGGCATTGTAGATGGTGCCGTCCTTGACCTTCACCATCATGGTGACGGTGAGGGGATTCCCGAAATTAGGGTGATCCTGGAAGGTCTGGACGAAGGGGTGGTTCTTGGGGAACAGGTCCGAGAAAATCGTTCGGAGTTCGACTTTACTTAAGCCAACGGCAAAAAACGCCGTAATCCCGAAAATGACTGCTGCCGACAGCACGCGGTTACGCATGGTAAACGCCGCCAGGCTATAGCGAATGCCCTTCATAAGCTTTTCTCCCCTAACCCACAGGTACAAATGCTTAACTTCGTACCGGGCTTATTCCCGATGGTATGGACCAGGGCATCGTTTTTGCACAATGCGCCCGTTGTTCCACCAGCATTCACTGGAATGGGTACTTTGTCTCCCGCTTCCAGCGCGCTGACGGACTTCTTCAAATCTCGTTCGGCGAGTCAGTTCCTGCTGCATTTGGTGCAGGTCCCTTTCGCACTTTTTAGGAAGGGCGACTATAGGGGGGCGTGCCGAGACTGTCAACGCGTTCAAAGGCTTGCGCAGAAGCCGGAAACGTGGTTTTTCGGCTCGCTTGGGTTGCTCTTTTGACGATTCCTTGTCCCGAGCGCCGCACCATACAAAGGCCACGACCCGCATGAAAGATTGCGCCATGCTTAGCTTTTATTGCAGCTCAGGTCGGAACCGTCAACGCTGCCCTGGACCGGGCGAAATGAGGTACGCGAAAACCGCGCTGTTGATCGATGTGCGCAAATTTCAAGTGACTGTTTGTTAGCCAAGCCGATCAGCCTCGGCGGGGGTACTTCACTTAAGCGAACCAGCTCAGCTCGAAGCTTGCAGCGTGCTCGAAACCGCTCAGACTCCGAGCGTATGCACGGCCAGACGGTTTTTACTGACTGCCTCTTTGGCAATATCTATTAAATGTTGATGATGAGTGAAAAGCATGACCTGCCCATTCTCTGCAAACGTATCAAGGGCCTTGAAAACGCGCGCTGCTCGAGCGTCATCCGAAGTAATCATCGCATCGTCCAGAACGAGAGGCAGGCCGGGATGGGAATCCCGGCGGAGTTTCAGGGCGGCCAAGCGTAAGGCGAGATAAAGTTGATCGGCGGTCCCCTCGCTCATCGCCTCAATACCGATTTCAGTGCCGTCGGTTTGCACGGCTCGGAGAATCGGCTTCCCGTCCGAATCGTCGCTCAGTAAGCGCAAATACCGGTTCTCGGTGATTAGTGCGAAGTATTCTGACGCCGCGGCAAGCATCGGACCCTGCGCCCTTTCTCGATAGCGCACCAGTGCAGCTGCCAAGAGCGCGTGTCCAAGTCGCAATCGGGCCCATGGTCGCAGTGCGGCGCGAAAGCGCGCGGCCGCGGCTTCGATTGATTCGCTGGCAGCAGCCGCAAGACCCGAATCATCAACGGCGGCAAGCCCGTGACGGGATTCTTCCTCTGCGCGGCGAGCTAAGTTTTGCGCGTCTTCCTGGATTGCAACTTTGGACTGGGTTTGTTCAAGAGCGGTATTAATTGCCGCGGCGTCCAGGTTTGCCAAGCGCGCGCGAAGTTCAGATTCAGCAATATTGGAAACCTCTGCTATCTGTTCGCGAATCTGTGTCACTTGCTCGAGCAAGGTCTTTTTCTGCATCGATGCGGACTCGAGGTCGGGCAAATCCTGAGCGGCGACCACCCCGGCCGCCCGACACAATTTCTCGAGGTCGGCGCTGTGAATTTGTTGCTCCTCTTTCGCCACACGCATTCGTTGTTCGGCGGATTGTTGGTCGCGCATTAAATCTTTACGTTGCTGTGCGACCTCACGCGCGCCGAGCAGGCGCTGGTGCATGCGGTCGGCGAAATCTTCCGGGTCGTCTGGCGCATCCTGATTCAACAAGGTCGCAAGGACGGCTGCGCGCTCAGCAAACTCAATCACCAGCGACTTGTGAGATGCCAGCTGTCGCCGTTCGTCACACAAACTTGCTTCTGCCTTCGCAATGACCTCGAGTTCTGCCAGCCGCGCTTTGAACTCGCTTATGTCGAGATCGCCTCGCAAACGGATTCTTTCGAGCCACTTTTCCAGCGCCCGCGAATGTTGTTCTATCTCATCGGTCGCCTTTGCAGAATCAATAGCGTACTTCGCGCGTTCGGCAACCGCCCGTTGCCTGTTCCTCTCACGTTCCGCATCCGTTGCGTCTTGTTCGAGGGAACTTCGGATCAACTGCGCTGCCTGAGTCATCGCCGCGTCCAGATCGCCATCCGCATCCGTGCCCACTGGCAGCGATGTCGGTGCACCAGCCTCACGCATCGCTTGATGTAGTTTTTCAAGGACTAGCCGCGCTGCCTCCAGCGAATCGTCCCTGCGCGCGCAAAGACTATCGAGGTGGTCTTGTACTTCAAGAACGCGCGCACGCTTCGTCTGCCACTCCTCCAGCGCATCGATCTCTAGGTCTGGCAAGATTGCGCGCGACAGTTTCGCTTTCCACTCGCCCTGGAGTTCAGCTGAGCGCGCGCGTAGTTGTGTCAGCGACGCCGTACTCTTCTCGAGGGCCGCTTCCATTTGCTCGATTCGAGTCATTGATTCAGTAAGAAGAGCGGCGCGTTCGGCATCCGCGCCCAACATATCTGCTTGTCGGTCGCTCTCGCGCTGAGCGATCTCAAATGCCTCGGGCAACGCGTGTCTGTCATCGAAAGTCGGCCCAACTGCGGCGGGGTCTACGGTGAGTTCGATGAAAGCCTTACGGATCAGGGTCCACCCAGCATCGCGGTGCTCGCGGGCAGCCTTCAACGATTCCGCATTAATCAATTCGCCGCTTGCCGCCAGCTTTCGCTCGCGCAGCCGCTGCTCGCCGAGGTCGATTTTGAGCTTTTCCTCAGTGTCGATATGTCTGTCGATCTCGCTGCGCGTCAGTGCTAATTCCTCTCTGGCCTGGCCGATTTCCGACTCCAGCAAGGGGCACGTGCGCTTCAGTGCATCAACCGACGCTTGCCCAAGTTCGGGGAGACGTTGGCGTACTTCCGCTGCAGCCGTAGAGATTTGCTGGTCGAAGTCATTGAGTCGTTGGCGAACATTACCCAAAGCCTGGGCTTGGTGTAGAGATCGCTCGACGCGTTGACGCTGGCTGTCATCTATACGTGGTGCACTTTCGCTCGCGTGCACGCTGAGCTGTTCGTCGAGCGATGACATTTGTGCGGCTAACGCGCTGGCACGTTGCTGCAAAGAGTCGAGCGTAGCGAGCCGCTGCGCCAGACTTAGCTTATCCGCCTCAGAGGGCATTGCCGCGAGGATTTCGTCCATAGTGAGCGCTGGATCAATGCGGGCAAGTTTCGTCTTTAGGTCCTGCTCCGTGCCGCTGACCAGTGCTTGCCGCTGCCTCGCCTCAACTCGGGCCCTTGAAGTCGAGTCCACTGCGGCTACCAGGCGCTCGACCGCTGTTGCGTGTTCGAGCAAAGCGGGATCGACTTGCAGGGGCCTTAATGCGTCTGTGCATCTCTCCAGATCGTTGCGAGCTTCGAGCTGGTCTTTACCCGCGCGCGTTAACGCTTGTTGCGCCGCCAGGCGGCGTTCGCGCGCACCATCCGGAAGATCGGGACCGGTGGCGAATAGTGTCAGCGATTCCGTGGCAAGGTCGAGTCGCTTGACGAGGGGCTCTATTGCCCGCAACTCAGTCAGCTCAACGGCACGACGTCGCAGTGTTTCCAATTCAGCGCTGACATCGGCGAGCTGGGTTTTCGCTTCCTCGTGGGCGCGATAGAGTTTGTGCCAATCGTTGGGTTTGGTTTGCGCGGCGCGTAATTCTCGCCGTGCCGTATCGATGGCAGTACGGGCGCCGTTAATAATCGCGTTGTGTGAGCGGGCGTGAGGATTGAAATATCGCTTTGCGTCGCCGTCCAACTGTTCAAGAAGCACTGCGATACCTTGTGTCCCTGCGCTCGCTTCGAAAAGAGCCGATCCGAGTTCACCCTCGCCCTCCAGCAAATTCTTGCCGCCTGTTCTTAATCGCTCGTGATCAAGACCGAACATCAGCTCGAATTCCTGGCGTTGCAATCCGCTCGTCAGAGCGCGCACCAGCCCTGGTTCCGGGAGCGTCGTCAATTCATATGGCCCTGCACTAATATCGAAGCGGCTCAGGGTGTCCTTACGACCCTTTCGTCGAACCAATCCAATCTCGTTGCCGTCGTCATCGATAAATATCGCCGAGATGCGCAGATCTGCCGAGGCATGCAGGAAGTTGTCAGCACTGCGGGTTGGAATACCGAATCGAAGATCAGTCATTGCGCGCAAGGCGGAAGATTTTCCCGCCTCGTTTGGCCCGTAGATTAAATGTAGGTTCGCTGGCGTGTTGACGAAATCGAGAGTCTCGTGCGTGAACGGACCAAACGCTTCGAGGATCAGGCGGCCTATTTTCATTCTGGCGCCCGCGTCGAAAGGAGGCGCGCGAGGACGGTCGCTTCGGCGTCGAGGAAAAGCGCGCGCAGGCCCTCAACGTCGGCCAACCCGGGAAGGTCCTCCTGGCCGACCTCCGCCGGTAACTCCGCGAGCAGCTTGCCTAACTCTCCGCTCGCAAAGCGCGAAAGCTCAGCTTCGTCGGTGCAGATCGCATCAACCAAACGCACGAGTTCGCCAATCGCATCTTCGCGTTCTGCCTGGGCACCGCGGTCCACCGGAGCGGACGTCCTGACCTTCACCTGCTCAATCCACACATCTGCATCGCCCAAGTCCTGGGCCGCCGCCTGAACGGCAGCAGCCAGCGTGCCCGGCATGCGGGATTCCAGATCCTGCAATACCGTTGCGCCCACAAGGGTCACACGCGTGGCGTGAAGCTGATCGGGCGCAGCGGAAATGATCTGCTCAATCGCGTGACGAAAAGCAGCGCCGACCGCTTCCAGTCGTTCCTCGCCAGCGATGTCAATTTGTACCTGACTCCAGCGCACCACATCGAGCGCCACGAACTCGCTGGCGACGTTACTGCCATCCACGCTGACCAGTTCGCAGCCCTTAGGTCCAGTCTCGTTAGCGTGCCGCCCCTGCAGGTTTCCCGGGTACACAATGCGCGGGATCTCGCTCACCACCTCGCGGGCATGCACATGTCCGAGTGCCCAATAGTCGTAGCCCTTGGACTCAAGCATGTCGACCGTAGTCGGCGCATACGGATCGTGTCCCGCGCGACCATTCAGGCTCGTATGTAACAGCCCGATGTTGAACATCCCGGCGACGGGTTCCGGATATTCCGGTACAAAATCTTCATCGACGGCGCGGTTTGGAAAACTTTTCCCGTGAATGGCAACACCCAGATTTTCGATGCAGGTGGTTTCAGCCGCGCGGCTCGAGAATATTTTTACGTTATCGGGTGGAATGAGTCGCCGCGTGATGACACTTTGCGCGTCGTGGTTCCCCTGGACAATAAACACGCGGACACCGGCGCGCCCAAGACGCACCATCTGGCCACGAAAAAACTGTCCTGTATGGAAGTCCTGCCATTCACCGTCGTAGATGTCGCCGGCCAACAATACGAAATCAACATCTTCCTGAATGGCCAACTCGACCAGGTTCTCCAACGCCTGCCTGGTCGCTCCGCGAATGCGCTCGACCGGTGCGCCGTCATAGCGATCCAAGCCACGCAAGGGACTGTCGACATGGAGATCAGCGGCGTGGATGAAACGCATAGTGGTTAATTCCAGTGGCTGCGCCAACGGCGCGGTCTGCATTCGCGCGGCAACGAGTTTCTGTTAGTTTTCATAGCTTGTCCCTTGCCTTGATAACGCGCGCATCAGGCTCCGTCATAACTTACGGCGATTGGTTTGTGAGACGTACGGAAACTCAGGCTCTCGCGTGATCCTGGTGTTCGGGATTCGCGCGCGTGACGGATGGCACGAGCAATTTCCAAGTTTCGATTTCGATCACCGTTATGCTTGCCAGGCTTCATACATAACATCACAAATTTAGTGTGCCCTGAATTTTTTCGCGCACCACTTCAGGCACGCCAACCTTGTCGGCAAACGCGCGCCATTTCGAGACCGTCGCCTGGACTTCCCCAACGATTTTCGTAGCACGCCCGCGCTTCATCGAAACCGTCTTTGCGCAGGCATTGAAATCCGCCATCGTGAAATTGTCGCGTTTGCCGTTCATCGTCATTTGATGGCTCGCCGTCCACGCGCCGGCAGGATTAAAGCTGTAGGTCATATCAAAGGCGGGCGCCAGAGACCACTCACCGGATTTGTTCATCAGCAAGGCGATGTTTTTCACGTGGTCGTCCTGATTGCGGGCCACGATGTTAAACACCATGCGCCGAAACAGTTGCTCAATGGCCTCCATCGGCAACTGCAGTTGCCGCAACACCAGCAACGCCTGCTCGTAGCTAAACGCGCCTGCCATATTGAAATCGTAATGCGCCAGCGCGCAAAGTGATTGCATGTGTAGTTTTTCGCCGGCAGCCAGGCGGTCGAAGCGGCGTGTCATGAAATGCGAGCGGTCATTCTCGTTAAACAGTCGGCATTCGTTCATGTCGATGCCACATGCACGTGCCATTAAACAGTACGCATATTCGATCAGCCCGTAGCCTTTCGGATCTGCCAGCTCCTTATCCTTGTTGTCGCTAACGCCGTCAAATTTCAGCAACCAGTAGTCGAATCCTTCGTCAGCTTTGACCTGGCCAGATCGGACTTCGTTGGTTGCCGAATTCCATGCGATAACTGCTTTCGCTCGCGCACCTCCGGCGGACGTACCGACGCGCAGAATATCCGTGAGCGCATCTGCTCTGCCCTCAGCCGCAAAACACCCCTGCAGGTTATTCCGATGGGTCAGGACGTCCGAGGCAAGCTCTACCAAATTGCTGACCTCAATACGCGTCGCCTGCTTCGCTCCGGGACCGATGACGGGAGCGAATTCCAGCGCACCCATGCCGCGCGCTCCGGAATAGCAAAGTCGCTCAACAGCGTTGAAGGAATCCGCCTGCCGCCCCTGCGACGCCAGCCAGGCATCGATCAGCGCATTGCCGAATTTATCGGGCAGCGAGTCCGCGAGCAGGCCGGGCAGGCCACGAAAAGTTGTGCGAGAAAGCTCGGGGAAGCGGTACACACGGCCAGACAAGGGCATCGCGATGGGTGCAACTTGAATGCCGCTTTGCGCGAACGCAGCATCGTATTCGAAGCTGGCCACGTCCTGCTCATTGTCGAGTGCGACCGCGCCGATGGTTCTCCCCCACAGCCTGACTTCTGCCAGTGAGGTCATGGCTCGTCATCCCAGTGCCATGGTTCGCCAGTCGCCTTGGCGAGACGTTGACCTGAAGCCCGTTGTCGGACCCTACCCTTACGCTTTAGCAGGTCCATCGGCCTGGCTCCCGGCTCCGAGATCAGGCTATTGAGCCCTGCTGCGGCGTCCAGCACCCGCAGCACACGAATCAAGGTGACCAGCTGTGATGTTTTCCCCGCCTCCATACGCTCGAGAGTGCGTTTGGCGATGCCCGCTTGTTGGGCCACCGCCGCCTGGGTTAGCTGCATGTCAAGGCGGCGAGCAGCAATTCGTACGCCCAATTCAGCTAATACGGCATCGTCTGTAAGTAGGTCTGTTATCTCCATGGTCGTCATATATTGCGAGTTGATCTGTAAAATTGACATATATCGTTACATATTACGAGATACTCTGAAAAATAATTTGACTCATAAATCGTAATAATCATCGATATAATGATTTTATATGTCTTAAGTCGCTATATTTTACGATATAAATACTTCTAGGGAAGTCACCCTCTTTGTCTCAGTTATCGGCGAGGGATCCCGAAGCCACCCGCGCAAGACGACAGTCGGCCGAGTGGTGTCCGCTCTGGCGTTTAGCAAAAGCCCGGATTCGTGGCGTGGCGTAGGTCGTGGAAGATTGGCTTTTCGAGATTGATGCCACTCGGAGGAGCTGAACCGCGGACTTGATGCTTACGGATCGATTGCGCCCCAAATGCTTAGTCTGGCACGACGGATCTAAGCTTTGCGGCTACGCCGTCCACGCCGTCTCCGGCTAGTATTTCCGTAGCTGTATCTCGCGCATAAATGTCGCAATGAGCGGGGGCGGCGCTGTGGCCAGCCCAACTCAGCATAGAGACGTCGTTGATACTGTCTCCTACCGCGAGCACCTCATCACTTGATATCCCCAAACTCTGCGTTAAACGATGCAAAGCTTGTCCCTTGCTGGCGTTTTGCGCGTGCACGGCAGTTACCGAGCTAAAGTCCAGCAACGTAGTACGGTCACCGTAGCGTGCTTCTAATAGTCTATGAATCGTTGGTGCATGTTCTGGGTCACTGATAATGTCGATCCCAGTCGCTTGCACACCTGACTGGTGGGGCTTTGGGTGTATTTCCAAGGTCACCCGCGACAAATCAGCGAAGGACCGGGCCTGCGGACTGTCCGCCGTCACCAGGTAGCGTTTTGAATCGAACCACGCCAGGTCCCAACCGTGGGTTTCCGCGTAGTCGTAAACCTCCAAAGCGATGTCTGCGTCGATGGTGCAGCCATATTCCAGGCTGCCGTCCAACGCGTGAACAGATGCCCCCTGCTGGCATATCAATGGTTGGCTGATGCTGAGGTGACGAGCGATATAGGCCGCGCCCGGGTGCATTCTGCCGGTTGCGAGAACTACCTCAATGCCAGCGCCATGTAGCTCCCGCACTGCGTCTGTGATCGGTGCTTGTGGCAACGCATCAACGTCTGCGTCTGGCGAAAGAAGCGTTCCATCTATGTCCAGGGCAACCAGCTTAATCATGAGATATTGCGCCGAACCTTGCCGCGCTGTTACGCGGAATCAAGTACTGACCGGTAGTCGCTTTCAAGCTCAAAGCCCCTTCGCGAATGGCATGCGCAGATTCGTGCCCAACGACGACACAACCCAATCCTCACGATAATAGCTTCGAATTGGCCAAGCCGACCAACGCCGACATTAAGAGTCGAAAGCCCGCGCATCACATCTAAGGAAAATCCCATTGTGCGGATCTGCGGATTCAGTGAACCAGCCATTTCGTGGCAGAGGTCGAGGTAGAGATCTTGGAGGACCCCTGTCTAGCCAGGCGAATACGCAATTTTCCACTCGCTACCGCCTCACGCGGCGACAGTCTCTCGTGCGCGATAGCCCAAATGTATGAAGACACACCTTTGCCGATTTCGGTGCAGGTCTGCGAGCGACAGCACCGGAGTTGCACGAGTGAGTTGTCTAACAACCTGCAATCGACTGACTAATTGAAAACATTGGTGCCGGTTGGAGGAGTCGAACCCCCGACCTGATGCTTACAAGGCAACTGCTCTACCAACTGAGCTAAACCGGCATTGCGTTTCGGGCGGACCCGCTAAGCGGGCGCGATTGTATCGCGAACTGAGAGCGGTGGAAGTAGTACCGGTGAACTTCCGCAAGGGGCATCGCTGGACCTGACGTTAGCTCGCAGGTGGATGACTCTAAGTGCTGTCGATTTGTGCACTGAGCCGGCCACTAACGATGCGACGCCAAGCTCGCGTGCCCCACACGGCTAACCCGGCCGGGTCAAATTGCCTCGCAGCCAATCGGACTTGCAGTGACGCCGGCGGGTAACTCGTCCGTCGCATCAAAGCTATCCTGGTGTGCTTCACCGAGGCGCCCGATTAGCCAGTATCGATCACTGGTTTCAAAGCGCGGCACGACGACCGGGCTGTAGCCTTTTTCACTCAGCTCAGCCAGACGCCGATTAACTGAATCCTGCGACCGGAACAGGCCGAGCGAGATGGCGTTTTTCAGATTGCCGCGTCGGATGAGCATGTAGTCGGTAAAACCGCGGTTCTGCAGATCGTCGATGTGTCTGCTCGCGTCTTCCGCACTGGTGGGTTCGAGATAGACCCAAAAAAACTGTCGTTCGCGGACCTGCTCGACGCGCATCTTCAGCTCCGCGACGTAATTGCGCAGCCAACCGCGAAATTCGTCGCGCGCCGTCGCGTCGGCGAACGGGCCAATACTGACGCACAAATCCGTACCGACGACTTCTCCAAAAATTTCCGCAGCATTATTGAGCACGGGTCCGCTCTCGGGGTCAGGCACCTTGAGGGGCGGAATGTGATCCAGCTCGGCGAGTAAGGTGAGCGTCGGCGCATCTGCCGGAATGGCGGCGCGCGTGTCAGCTTGCCGAACGATTTCTGTCACCCTGTCGGTGTACAGCCAGTACAGACCGGCAACGTTCAGAATCAGGAGCACTAGCGCCAAAGGCTTCATGTCATGTGCCGCCCGGCGATCAACAAGCCAGACAACACCAGCTGTGGCTCGTATTGATGTGGCACAGGTAGCAGGCGGGCTATTTCGGGCGCCGCGCCGCCAGTGAGAAACCACGTCGGCGTTTCGCCCCCCGGACCCGCGGCAGAAATAGCCCTGGCGTCCGCCAACAATCCGCGCACGGCACTGGTGCAACCCAGCGAAATCGCATCGACCGTGTTAGTTGCAAAACCTTCGACGGCCGCAATGCCCGTACTATGCAGCTGGGCGGTACCTCGCGTGAGGCTGGTCCGCATCATCTCTAGCCCCGGGGCGATCAAGCCGCCCTGGTGACACCCTGCCGCGTTAACGATATCAACCGTCAAGGCCGTGCCGGCGTCGATCACACACACCGCGCCGCCGGTTTGCTTCCAGGCTGCCATTGCCGCCAGCCAGCGGTCCACGCCAAGGCGCGCCGGGTCATCATAAATCGTCGAAAACCCAGCCATACTGCGCTGCGGTTTAACAACCTCGACGTCCACACCCCAATGCCGATTTACGTAACAACCGAGCTGCTGTTCAACGTCGCGCCCGGCCACATTCGACAGCAACACCCGCGACGGCGGCGCCGTACTGCCGGGCTGGACCGGCCACTGGCTAAAAGGGTCGTCGGAGCGTGTCGCAATGGTTGGCCAGATTGACCAATTGTCGCCCTCGACCAATGCGCTCTTGATCTGCGAATTTCCAATATCGACCAGTAGCATGAGCGCCTATTCCAGCAACAGGTGGCCCGACATAAAGCGCTCGCGCTGGCCGTCGTGCTCGATAATAAGAGCCCCGTGCTCGTCAACGCCGCGCGCCACACCAACAACCGTCCGCGGCCCAAGTTCGAGTGTCACCTTACGCGCGGCGAGCGCATCCAGGGCGTGCCAGCGATCACGAAAGGGCGCGAATCCCTCACGGGCAAACGTATCGAGCGCCGTCGCCAGTCCCGCGAGGAGCGACGCAGCAAGTACATTGCGCGACAGGGGCGAGCCGCCGGCGCTCAAAAAATCATCACTCGGACGGTCAATCAGTTCGCGTGCGTGCGTGGAAAGGCTAACGTTCAGGCCAACGCCGATGACCGTTGTGCTTGGGCCGCTCAACTCGGAGCGCATCTCGATCAGAATGCCGGCCATTTTGCCAGCACCGCGCACAATGTCGTTCGGCCATTTGAGCAGAGCATCTCTAATCCCGAGGGGTTGCAGACTCTCGACCAGGGCGACGCCAACAACCAGACTCAGGGCAGAAAACGTGGTGGGTGGTGCATCGAACCGCCACGCCAATGAAAAGCACAAGCCACTGCCGGGTGGCGACATCCAACGGTCGCCGCGACGACCACGACCCGCGTTCTGATACTCGGCGAACAAGACGCGGCCATGCACGTCGCCCGCGGCTTGCTCTTGCAACAGACGCTCGTTGGTCGAATCGGTTACTTCGATGGTTTCGATGCGGTTATATCGCGCGCACCCTAGCGCGGCGAGTTGCGCGGAGATTTGTGCTGCTTCGAGCGCATCGTAACCGCCGCGCAGGACGTAACCGTGGCTGCCATCGGCATCGATATCCACGCCCTCCGCGCGCAATCGGCTTACATGATTCCAAACCGCAGCGCGGGTTACGCCCAGTTCGGCTGCAAGGTCCTCGCCGGCATGCTCGGTACCGTCGGCCAGTAACTTGAGTAGATCAAACGCTCTGCGCATGAAGGCTGGGACGATGGTCAGTCGGAGTTGAGGCGGGCAAGAGCCGGTGTGCTCAAGAACGAAACTCGGTCGGTGCTTCCGAATCGTCATCCTCGTCATCATCATCGGTCGAGGCGGCGGGCGGCACGGTGCGCTCCCCGGTTAGGTCGAAGACGTCATCAATCTGCGCTGCTGCGTAGGTATTGGACGTGCCGACTTGATTCGGCATGAGGGTCGCGTCCTCACTCTCATCGTCCACTGGTTCCATACCCGGTAGCGGCACGTCAAATGAATCGGTGCGCATGAATTCGTCAAGACTGATATCTGCCGTCGCGTCCAGCGCGTCGTCGACATAAGCTGATCCCGGCAGCAAGGTTGAGGACTCACCCGTGTCTTCGTCTTGAGCTTCCGTCGCCGGAATATCCGGCAGGGCAGTTGCCTCTTCGGAGAAGTCAGCGCCGCCCAGCGGGTCGCTGGTATGACTCAGTGCACCGTCGTCGAAAAATGCTGACGCTTCGGCGTCGAAATCGTCATCCCGAATTGGCGCGCTGGTCTGTTCGCCAAACACGTCCTCGCCAGTCGGTTCCTCCTCTTCGTCCACTTCAGCGCGGCTGCGCGCCGACAGTGCCGTCGGGTCGTCGAACAGGTCGTCGTCGGGCTCCGAGTCTCGTGTTGCGGGGGTCGCAGTCTCGTCGTCGAAGATATCTTCAGATTGACCGGGAGGCGGTGTGGCCGGGTCGTTATCAGCGACGTTGCCAATCATGGTGGCTTCGGCAAAACTCGCCGGGTCGTTCGGATCGGCGAACACCGTGTGCCCTGCTTCGTCCATCTCGGGCATGCTGAATTCGAATTCGTATTTGTGAAATTTAACGCGGTCGCCGTGTTTCAGCTGGCGTTCGTTTTCGATCCGCTCGCCGTTGAGAAATGTGCCGTTGACGCTGCCCTGATCTGCGACCCAAAAAGTGAAGTCGCGATACTGAATGAGTGCGTGACGTCGTCCGATTGTGCCCTTGTCCACGACAAAGTAGTCCAGATGAGCTGGATCGTTCCCTGCCACCCGGCCAATCAGCAGTGGCTTATCGCCGATCTTTGTGGCCACCTCGCCAGTTATCGAATTGATATCGTTGATGAAGGCGTCTGGAATCGGCGCAGCTTCCGCTTCAACGCCCGCAGATGCGCCCTTGCCCCGGCGCAGTAAGACGACCACGATGACGACCAGTACCAGCAAAGCGATTGCCGCAACGGCAATAATTAACACGACATCGAGCGATGAGTCTTCGACAACAACGACGTCCGACGGTGCTACTTGGCGCGGCGTGGCGAGCGGCTCAGGTAGCATTTCGCGACACAACTGCTCTGCAGATTTACCCTCGGCAGCTGCGCTCTCGCGCATCGCCGCTATCTCCTCGGCCATCAGTGTGGCGAGGCAGCTGCCAGCCATCGGAGGCGGCACTGCTGGTTGTGGCGGTGGCTCAGCAAGCTTGCTGTGTACACTGGAGAAAACGCCGTCGAGATCCTCTGGCGTCAGAGCGCGAAAATAGGCACCGCTAGTTTTATTCGCCAAGCTCTGAATCAGCAGTACGTCGGCGTTTTCAGTAAATGCGATTCCGAACACTTTAATGTCGCTGCCAGCGGCTTCCGCAGCGAGGTCTTCACGAACCCATTTGGTTTTCTCTACATCAGCTTCGGGTTTGCCGGTATCAACCAATCCATCGGTCATGAAAATGATGACCTTGGATGCATCATCACGGCCCTTGCCTTTCAGCTCGTAGATAGCTCGCTCTATGGCTGCCGGGCTGTTGGTGAATTGGCCCCGGTAGTCGATGTCTTCGAGTGCAGCCCGAATCGCGCTGCGCGCCTCCACATCCAAATCACCCAGCGTGATCGGGTAGGCGACATCGGTGTCAAATACCAGCATGCCAACACGAGTTTGTTGGTCAAGTTCGTTGACAAATTTCGCGACGGCTCGTTTGAGCAGGAAATTCGGATCGTTGTTGCGCATGCTGCCCGAATTATCCAGGACCAGGATTACGTCCGTCGGCGCGGCATGCACCGCAGTGGCAGCGAGGGCGCTGACGACAATCGTGGTCAGCGACAAACACGCGACCAGTGTGAGCCATCTCAAGGTGCGTTTGGATAGTTGATCAAGCAATGTTCTCGACCCGTAATTGTGTACTTGGCAGCAGTGGTTAATACGTGCCCGCTTCCGTCGGCGGCCCGGCGTCTATCATAACCCGACACCACTCGCTCCATGAACCGCAATACAAGCGCGGTTCGGGTAAACCCGCCGCGACTTGCGCCAGAATGTTATGGCAGGCCGAAACGCCGGAGCCGCAATAGTGGGTGGTGTTGTGATCGGGCAGTTGCCCCAGTGATCTGACAAACGATTCGCGCAGCGCCGAGAGCTCCAGAAACGTGCCTGACTCGCGCAAGTTATCCCGCCAGCAATGATTAAGCGCCCCTGGAATATGTCCGGCAACCGGGTCGATCGGCTCGATTTCGCCACGGAACCGCGCTGCTTCGCGCGCGTCGACTAGCGGCGTGGCGCTATCAATGTCACGCACAGTCATCAGTCGGCTGCTATCCGGGCGGCCGGTAAAGCGTCGCTGGCGGCCTGTTTCGTGGCCCGCGGTGACCTCCAATCCAGCTGCTGTCCAAGACTGCCAGCCCCCATCCAGAACCGCGACTGTAGCGTGCCCCATGTAGCGCAACATCCACCACAGGCGCGCCGCAACCATGCCGTAGCTGTCGTCGTAGACCACAACGCGAATCCCGGGCGCAATGCCCAAATAACCGAATAATTTGCATAGATGGTTTGGCGAGGGCAACGGGTGGCGTCCGCAATCGGAATTTGGCGGGCCACTTAACTCGCTCTCCAGATGCGCATAGCGGGCGCCGGGAATATGCGCTTCAAGATAAGCATCACGACCCGCATCGACCTCATTGAGTACGAACCTGCAATCAATCACGAGTAGCGATTCGTCGCCAAGCAGTGGTGCGAGTTCCGCCACTGACACCAGCGCCGAGGTCCCGATTGAAGCTATTTCCATGGCTGCGCCTCGTCCGCAATTTGCGCTTGCCTCGGAGCGATCAAGCAATGGACGGAAGATGGGGCGGCCGCGAGTGCCCTTGTGTCGCAGCGCTGGTGCAGCGCAGAAAGGTTCGCCATGTAAGGTCCTCGATTGCGCGGCATTGCCCGCCAGTTTAGTCAGGGTCCACGTTGCGCCTGCGGCCGCAGACCCGCTGCGCAATTGATAACCGATTCCGTAACAGATTTCGATTATTCTGTTGCGATTCGGTGATGCCGCAGCCTACATCGGACCATGCTTCCCATCTTGTTCATTCGTCCTGCCCAAAGTAAAGCACGCACATTTTTCGCGATCGCCATGCGCAGCCTGGCTGGGCTCGCTATCGCGACTACGCTCAGCGCATGTTCAACCGTCGGCTACTATGCGCAGGCGCTTGGCGGGCATGTCGACCTATGGCGCAAGCAAATCGCGATAGACAGCTTGTTGAGCCAGCCTGGGCTTTCGGCTGAGACTCGCGAAAAGCTGGTCTTGGTTCAGCACGCTCGCCAATTTGCTTTCGATCGACTCGGCCTGCCGGACAATGGGAGTTACCGGAAATATGTTGAGTTGGACAGGCCATCGGTGGTGTGGAACGTTTTTGTCGCACCACCGCTTGCATTGACGGCTAACGCCTCCTGCTTCCCTCTACTCGGATGTGTCGTCTATCGCGGCTATTTCCAGCGCGAAGCGGCCGAACGCTACGCCGCACAGCAACGGGCCCTGGGAAACGATGTCTTTGTTGGGGGCGTCGCCGCCTACTCTACGCTCGGCTGGTTCGCGGACCCGGTCCTCAGCACCTTCGTGCATTGGAGCGATTCCAGACTGATCGACATTTTGTTTCACGAACTCAGCCATCAATTGCTCTATATCGCTGATGACAGTGCATTCAATGAGGGGTTTGCGATGGCCGTGGCACAGCATGGCCTGTCCGTGTGGCGCGGTTTGAATGGTCCGATAGCGGGGGATACGCCCGAATATGAGCGACGCGAACGGCAATTGATGGCTCTGGTACTCGGCGCTCGGAACGAGCTCGCAGCCGTTTACGATGTCGACTCGTCCCGCGCAGATCTACTCGCTCGCAAGGCAGAAGTTTTCGCGGTTCTGCAGACCCGTTATATCGATTTGAAGAACGCGTGGGGCGGATATTCCGGTTTTGACAAGTGGATTGCAGAGGACTGGAACAACGCCAGGATGCTGTCTATTGCGACCTACCACCACCTCGTTCCGGCTTTTAGCGCCGTGTTGAAGGCATATGCCGGAAACCTGCCGGGGGCGTATGAGCGCATTTCCGCCATCTCGGAACTCGAACCACCGCTCCGAGAACAATGTCTTGCTCAGTATCTGGCACCACAAAAGAACCACATGTGTGACGGTCTCGACGCGGTACCATGAGGATCTCGGAAGTTCGGCAGCCCTAAAAGCCCGGGGGATAGTGTGATTGTCGTCACGCTTCGGCCACCGGGCGGCTAAGAAGAATGCGCTAAATTACCTATACTGGACAGACAGGTCGATCGGCGGCCATCCAAGTCCAGCTTAGAATAACGATGAGTTGTCTGCTATCGCATGCTAAATAAGCTCTTCAACAAGGCGTTGACCCTCGTCATCAATGACGAGGAAATCTCATTCAGTACGATGACTGAATTTGAATTTGCGCTCGGCGGCCGCACGAACGTACCGGCGAGCAAGTTAGCCGACTTGATCATGCTTACCCCTGAAGAGCTGATGCGCGAAGCACAAAGCATCAAGGCTGTAGAAAAACGCTTCGTCGATATGCTCCAGCAATCGATCGAACATCCCGGAGAAGTCGGGAAACTGGTGCGCGGAGTCGATATCCAGGTCTTTTCGAACGATTATGAATGGCGCGCCATCTTCAAAGCGCTCAATCAAGAAGATCAGGAATACGACGAGCTTCGCCGCATCGCTATCGTCAAGTACATGCAGTACTTGCGCTCCCGTCAAGACGTCATCAAACAAACGTATAAGGTCAAGTTACGCGATTCGGAACGCCGCAAGGAAACGCGGCCTGCAATGCCGTCCCGAGCCACCATTTCGCCGATGGAAGAGACTAAGGATTTCCTCAAAGAGACGAGCATTTTCGATTCAATCTCGTTGGAAGCACCTGTAGACCTGTCCGAGGAAGCGTTCGTGCGCCTGCCAAAAGGCGAGGCTACGAGAATCTACCCGGAACCGAACGTCGAGTTTGAATTCAAATTATCCAAGCATGTGTTCTCATTTCTCAATCAGCGTCCCATCGTGATCGTTGATGAAACCGGGGCATCACATGAATTGGCTGATGGCAAAAACATCATCGGCCGCGACGCTGTTTGCAATGTGATAGTCGGTAATGGACTACGCGATGTTTCTCGCATGCACCTGATCATGGAATCCGAGGATGACGGCTCGGTCCGTATCACCGACCTCTCCTCCCACGGTACGTTCTTGCCGGCTACGCTCGTACCGTCGCACGAACAGTAAATTCCCTTTGTTTCATTGGGCTGCCGTTTGGCACGCTCCGTGTGGAACTGCGCCAGAACGGCCTGCTTCCAACAACCAATTCCGAGCGGATCACGAGTCAGCGCTTATATCTAATTCTGCGGGAGACTGCTCTCGTCAAACAGTGCGTCAAATGCCTCTTTGTCAGTGGTCGCGACGGCAAGGTCGACCTGCTCGCGGCTCATGTGGGGCGCGAAATACTGGATGAAATCGTACATATAAGTGCGCAGAAAAGCGTCGCGCCGAAATCCGATCTTGGTCACGCTGTAGTCGAATAGATGGGACGCATCCAGAGCCACCAGCCCTTCATCTTCAATCCCACCGAAAGCCAGTGAGGCAATGATTCCGACCCCGAGTCCGAGCCTGACGTAAGTCTTAATCACGTCCGCATCGACGGCAGTAAAAACCACGCGCGGTTCGAGTCCGGCGTCAGCAAACGCACGGTCGAGTTGCGAGCGACCCGTAAAGCCAAACACATAAGTCACAATTGGATAGTCTGCGATTGCCGCAAGCGTCAGTGGCCGGATCGCCGCCAACGGATGCCCCTGCGGGACCACGATACTGCGATTCCATCGGTAGCACGGCAACATCACCAGATTTTCGAACAGCTCCAACGCCTCTGTCGCGATGGCGAAGTCGACGGTCCGATTCGATGCAAGCTCAGATATTTGCAGAGGCGTTCCCTGATGCATGTGCAGCGCGACATCGGGATATGTCGATATAAATCGTTTTATTGTGTCCGGCAGCACATAGCGTGCCTGTGTATGGGTTGTCGCGAGGGTCAGGGACCCCCGATTGGGATCACTATGGTTTTCTGCAATACGCCGGATGTTCTCGACTTCGCCCAAGACTCGCCCGGCAACCTCTACTACCGCAGCACCGGCAGCGGTCACTTCGACAAGATGCTTGCCGTTGCGCTGAAAAATCTGCACGCCGAGCTCATCCTCGAGCTGACGGATTTGTTTGCTGACCCCGGGCTGGGACGTGTAGAGGGTTTCCGCCGCCGCCGAGACGTTGAGCCCGTTGCGGGCAACCTCCCAGATGTAGCGTAATTGCTGAAGTTTCAAAAAATGATTTTCGATAATTCGAATAACGAATACGAATTATATTACTAAAATGCATATTCGTTCGATCAGCGGCCGCGTTGCATCAGCGCCGCGGCATGAAGCAATGCGCCGACTGACCTGTCGATGTAGCCGGCCGGGGCATCGGGAGCCTTGGGCAATCTAATCAGCAAACCAGGACGCCGGGATAGCGGCATAAACGGCGTGAGATCGGCGTCCTGGCCCGGACTATTGGGTTCTGCAAAAAGCTAAGCAACAATCCCAACAGCGGGTGTGATTTTGCGCGTCAGTCAGCCGTGACGAGCATGAATGATGTGCTGCATCTGGTCGGCGAGCAGTAATTTTTCTTTTTTCAGGGCTTCCAGCCGTAGCTGTTCCATGGCCGCATCGCCGGCGTTGATCTCATCAACTTGCTCGTTGAGCATCGAGTGTTTGTCGTAAAGCCGTCGGAAACTATTATCGTGTTGCAAGAGTTCGTCTACTGTCGCCTTGTCATTCTCGAACATAAAGTCTCTCCCGTCGCGTAACGTTTTGATTGCTAACAAACCGGTCGTGCTGTTCCACCTTATTCCTCCCTCTCGCCAAAATGGCTTGCGGTGGCTGCGATTCCAGTCGACTCATAATTAAAGCTAGTTCAGTGAACGAAGGACCTCAAGGCCGGCGGGTCAAAATCGCGCGACGAAGTGGCGCGTGATGATATAAATCAAACCGTTTGCGGCTATCACTCATCGTATCTGTGCTAATCCGGGCTAAGCGATTGATTTCGGCAATCGACCGGCGACGCTGCACGCACGATGGGCAGGCATCTACCGGTGTTCCGGAGGCACTCAACAGGTTCTGACAATGAAAGAAAATATTCTTTTCGTGACCGGGAAACTCGCCCAACGCAGCCTTGAGCGCGTATTGACCGGGTTATCGGACCCGTCCTTTACGTGGTCCATTCGGGTGCCCGGCGTGAGCGTCGCAGCCCTCATGACCGGCACTATCTTGGAACGTCGTCTCGGCGATACGAGCGCATTCGATCGGGTGATTTTACCGGGTCGATGCCGAACCGATCTTGAGTCACTGAGCAGGCAATTCGGGACGCGCTTCGAACGGGGCCCCGAGGAACTTAAAGACCTGCCGGGGTATTTCGGCGCCAGCGCAACCAAGCGCGCTATCGATCAACATGACGTCGCTATCTTTGCCGAGATTGTCGATGCCCCGCACCTCAGTATCGAACAAACAATAGCCCGAGCAGAACGCTATCGTAGCGACGGCGCTAACGTGATTGATCTCGGATGTTTACCGGACGTCCCCTACCCCCATCTTGAGGACGCCGTGCGCGGCCTGCGGGCGGACGGCTTTGCGGTCAGCGTTGATTCGCTCGATGGACAGGAATTGAAACGCGGCATTAGTGCCGGCGCCGATTATTGCTTCAGCCTGACTGAAAACACGCTAGAGCTCGTCGAGGAGAGTGCCTGCGTGCCCATTTTGATCAGCCCCGATCCGAGTGACACGGAAACGCTGTATCGCACCATCGATGCCTTCGCGCAGCGTAACCGTCCTTTCTATGCGGACGCTGTTATCGACCCTATTCACTACGGATTTACGCGTTCCGTGCAGCGGTATGCCGAATTGCGCGAGCGCTACCCGGACATCGACATCATGATGGGGATTGGCAATTTATCCGAGTTGACCCACACCGATAGTCTGGGCCTCAACACCCTGCTGATGGGCATCGTGTCCGAACTTAAAGTAACCGCAGTGCTCACCACTGAAGTGAGTCTGCACTGTCGTACCGCGGTGCGTGAGATCGACCGCGTTCGGCGCGTCATGTTTGCTGCACGCGAAGATCACACGCCGCCGCGCCATCTCGATGAATCACTGATGGCACTCCATGAGCGCCATCCGTATCCGTACACCAGTGCCGAGATCGAAGAGTTCGCCGAAGCAGTTCGCGACGACAATTTCCGTATTCAGGTCAACGCCGAAGGTATCCATGTTTACAACCGCAATGGTCATACGGTGGCGCAAGATCCGTACGACATCTTCCCTGAGCTCGATGTTGAAACGGATGGCGCCCACGCTTTCTATCTTGGTCTGGAACTCGCGCAGGCGCGGCTCGCATGGCGTCTGGGCAAACGCTACGCGCAGGATGAGGAGCTTGACTGGGGTTGCATATTGCCGCACGAAGCTGATGAAAAACTCGAATTTTCGGCGCCGAAGAGCACCCTCACAGCGCGCCGGCGGCGGCCTAAACGCGTCGATTAAACGCTAGATTCCTGCGCCGGCGTAACAGCGACGGCCATTCCAATCCCAATCAGCAACCACGCCAGTGTGGCCCAGTAAGAGCCGTAAAAAGACAGATGAGCATTCAGCGGGAACCACGCGACACCTGCACACAATAGCCATACCGGCAGGAACGGTCCGTCGCTGGCGCGGGCGATGGTCGTCACCAGTAGCGCGAAGAACATGACCAGACCGATCAATCCGACCACCCCGGTTTCAACAGCCACCTCGAGCACCAACAAATGCGGATGCGTTTGACCGGTGCCGTTGCGAGCTAACCAGAAGTCATCTTTCGCGGCGAAGGTCGCGTAGGCGCTGCGATAGCCGCGTGGTCCGATGCCAAGCCAAGGATGGTGCATGAATATTTTTACACCCGTACGCCACAGCGAGACACGGTACGACGTCGCGCTGTCGATTCTGTCTACATCGGTGCTGAACACCCCCGCACTGGTCACGAGCTGCCGCTGAACTGAGCTGCTCAACGCGGTGACTGCCACAGCGACGACTACAACAACGCCAAGAACAATGCCCAATGTGCGCTTTTCAGGGCCTGCGTGGCTGCGTTTTTTCCGTGCCACCAGCAAGTAGCCAATAATGCTGAGTGCGACCATCAACCACGCGCTACGCTTCAACGTCGTGACGATCACCACAACGATTGGAATGAGCATGATCCACAACGCCGCGTAACGGCTACACCAACGACGCAGGACATCGATGTACAGCGGCGCGAGCACAGCCAGAAACAGACCGATGCGCTGCTTGGGATAAAACACGCCTTTCAGAATGTTCCCATCATATGGATAGCCGAAAAAATCCTCGCCCCAGATTAGCTGGGCGAAAGCATCGAACGCGACGAACAGCAGCAACGCAACAACGCCGTGGCAAACGAGTCGATAGACTGCGACGGAACGACACACTTGCAGCAGGTAATAGGCCGCCGGGAAAAAATGCAGGTATAGCCAGACAGTTTTGCTGCTGTGTACGGGGTTAACCGCGCCCGGCAGCGAGACCACCATCGGCAGCCAAATCAAGGCGAATAAAGCGAGGAGCTTCAGGGCCGCTGGTTGCAACAGATCACCCGGCTTACGGAGTGCAAACACGATGCCCAATAGCGACATCAGTGCGAGCGGGTAATGGACGAGGTTGTCGGTCGCAAAGAGCGCGAATGCGAGCAGGATTAGAAACGCGTTGGCGTAATCACCCTGGCTCGCCTGTGCACTTAATTCACGCATGCGCGGCAGGGCTCCGCCGGCCGATTACAGCAGTGCCGCCACCAGATGGCGGTGGGTCTGTTCCGGCTGTTCGCTCATCAGAATGTGTCCACAGTCGGCAATAACATCGATAGCACACGTCGGGATTGACGCGGCCAGATCGCGCGCGGCGCGCAACGGCGTCATCTTGTCTTGGGTGCCGCAAATCAAGCGCGTCGCGGCAGTGATCCGCGTGGCCGACTCTGGACCGTGCTGATAACTATTGCACGCATTCAGATCGGCGAACAGCAGGCCGGCAGGCGCGGCCTCGAGCAGGCGCATGGCGCTTTTGATGATGTTAATTCCGGCGACCGAGTTGCCGCCCAAATGAGCGCGCGAACCGTGGCCCCATAGCATCATCATGTCGCGCGCCAGTTCGCTGTCGGCAGCTGCTTCCTCAAGCAATTGCGGACTCACAGCCATCGGAACGGCTGCGCCCAGCAAAGCGAGGCGCTGCACGCGTGCGCCGGTACATGCAGCCAACTCCAGTGCCGCCAGCGCGCCCATGCTGTGGCCTGCAACAGCCGCCAGAGAGATGGACAGCACATCGAGGCAACGTTCGAGCCACGCCGCCTGCGCTTCGATAGAGTCGAGCGGTGCACCTTCAGAGCGGCCGTGGGCCGGCAGGTCGACCGCCAATACGGCATGCCCTGTGTGCGTGAAATAACGGGTATGGTAGACCCACACGCTATGGTCCATGGCCGCCCCGTGCACGAGCAGTAGCACAGGTCCTGAGTGGCCGGCAGGGATATTCCCGGCTGCGAATACGCGCTCACCATCAACCTCGAAATACATGGATAGTTCCTATTTTTGCGAGCGATGGAGCGCGCGCGCCAAATCGGCGATCAGGTCATCGACGTTCTCAAGCCCGATCGACAGGCGCACCATTCCGGGAGCGATTCCGGCCTCTGCCAGAGCCTCGTCATCCATGCGACTGTGGGTGGTACTCGCCGGGTGAATCACCAGCGATTTCGCGTCACCGACATTGGCGAGGTGGGAAATCAGCTCCAGTGATTCGATCAGTTTGCGCCCGGCTTCGCGCCCGCCGCAAACTTCAAAGCTGAACACCGCGCCCGAGCCGCGCGGTAACAGACGTGCGGCCAGCTCGTGATCGGGATGGCTGACCAGGCCAGGGTAGGCGACACGCTCGACTGCCGCATGAGCCTCGAGATATTCGGCAACGGTCTGCGCGTTGCTGACGTGCTTGTCCATACGTAGGGAGAGCGTTTCCACCCCTTGCAGAAGCTGAGAGGCACTCATCGCGCTCAAAGCCGCACCGAAATCGCGAAGCCCCTCCCGGCGCGCGCGAATGATGTAAGCAGTGGGGCCGAACTCTTCGGCGAAATTGAGATCGTGAAAACCCGCGTAGGGGGCGCACAGCGTCGGGAACCGCGACGGGGCCTGCATCCAGTCGAAGCGCCCCCCATCGATCACCACGCCGCCCAGGGTCGCGCCGTGCCCACCGATAAATTTAGTCAGCGAATGGATCACGATATCCGCGCCCATCCGCAGAGGCTGCAGCAGGTAGGGGGTCGACAACGTGGCATCGACCATCAGTGGCACGCCCGCAGCATGCGCGGCGTCTGCCAATGCGGGGATGTCCGCGACTTCGCCGCCGGGATTGGCTACGGTCTCGGTGAACATGAGAACTGTTTCCGGGCGCACTGCGGCCGCAAAAGCTTCTGGATCACGCGGGTCGACAAATGTTGTTGAGATACCGAAGCGCGGCAAGGTGTATGTCAGCAAGTTGTGCGTGCCGCCGTACAGCGCGCGTGACGCAACGATATGTGAACCGCTGCTGGCGAGCGTCACCAACGCGAGATGGATCGCTGCCATGCCACTCGCAGTAGCGACCGCGCCGACGCCGTCCTCCAGCATTGCCAGACGTTCTTCCAGCGCTGCAACGGTGGGGTTGGCTATACGCGAATAAACGTAGCCAGATCGTGCGATATTGAAGCGCGAAGCGGCTTCATCGTGGTCATTGAATACAAAGGCCACCGATTGGTAAATCGGCACCGTGCGACTGCCGGTCGCGCTGTCAGGCTGGTGCCCTGCGTGTAATGACAACGTATCGAAGCCGGGATATTTAGGTCCGGACAAGGTGCTCTCCCGTCTTTGCAGGCGGCATGGTAGCGCGGCGCGATTAAAAAAAAAGCCCCGCCGATAGGCGGGGCTCAAAATAGCAGGGTCAACGAAATTGACCCCGATGGCACTACCGAATAAGCGACGCGACGGTAGGTGTCCACGACATCCCTGTGCGGCCGCACGAAGCATGCAACAGACATCGCTACGCCTGATTCAGGTAACGGGAACGGAACCCGTACGCCAGAGTATGCAATATCGCTGCCAACTAATTTTCTTTTTACATTTCAAGGTAGTAAAGCGCTTAGGTTGATAATTACGCCGCCGAATGTAAAGTTTATGGACGCCTTGCCTTACCGGACGCCTAGTGAACAGGCGCGCAGCCGCGGGTATGTGTTTCTTTACAATGCCTTTTTAACGCCGATCGAGGGTGTCAACATTTTTAACACTGCCCCGGGAATCGGGCTGTCAGTGGCGAAATAGCTTCGCCCGGACAGTTTTACGGTATTCGAGCGGGGCCACGGAAATTTCGCGCTGAAATAAGCGGGCAAAGAAGCCGCCGTCGCTGTAGCCCACCCGCCACGCGATATCACTCACGCTGAGATTGGTCTTCTCGAGTAACTCCTTGGCCAGCACCATGCGCTGCTGCTGCCAGTAACTGCGCACACTGGTACCAGTAGCGGTGCGAAACCGACGCTCCAGGGTCCTTAAGGAAATGCCGAGGCGAATCGCGAGTTCAGCGACCGTCGCCTCGGCCGCCAGATTCTCGGCAATCCACATTTGCGCTTCGACCACCGTTTCGTCGTGCAGCGGGGTTGTCCCGCCGTCAAGATAGCGATATTCCGTATAGCTGCGACGGATTTCGTGCGAAAAATTGCGCTCAACATGATGCGCCGTTGCGCGGTCGAAAAAACGCTCAATCAAGTGGACCGTCACGTCAGCCAGTGAATTGATACTCGCGGCACAGTGAAGCGCGCCTGACTGGGTGATAAAAAACTGACGCTTGAGGTTGACGTCAGGGTGGTCGCGTCGGAAGCGCTCAAAGTTGAACCAGTGGGTGGTCGCCGCTCGGCCAGCGAGAAGCCCGGCGGAAGCGAGCAAACTGACCCCGGTTCCGACGGCCGCGATTTGGGCGCCTTCCACGTAGCGCCGCACCAGCCAGGGCGACAGCGTCGCACCGACTGCCCGGACCACAGTGCGTGGATTACGCCACAAAGCGGGCACATAGATGAGATCCAGCTGCGGACATGTGGCGAGCTCGCAGTCCGGTTTAAGACTTAATCCTGACGTTCCAGAAAGGTCGCCGGCAGCAACCAGAAATAGGTTCCCGGCCAGTCGGTTACGACGCAATGCGCGCTGACGCTCCAACGCCGCCTGCCACATTTCATAGGGCAAAGCAGTGCCGGTGACCAACATGCCTGGTGTCAGCAGGAATCCGATAGAAAGCGGAGACGGTCCAGCGGATTCGCGCACGTTCAGGGCACCTCTTACGTGTCGTTAACGCCTCATTATATGGCGCAAACGTCACTAACATCGACGCACTAGGTTCCTACAATGTAGCCTGCCTCCAATGAGTATTGTTTATGACGCCTCTGCCGCTGATTGTCGGATTCGGCGGAGTTGGTCCAGCCGGACGATCTTCGTTTCACCACGCCTATCGGCGCATCATCTTCGACAGTCTTGACGCAACCGAGCGGGTCCGTACTGTTAGCGCACTAGCGGCCATGATGAACCTGGCATTCGTCCGCGAAGGTGTGCTCGTTGATGGTGACGGGGTCGCGGTTGACGGCCCGGCTTACGCTGCTCTTGAGCGTCGCGTCCTGGACCACACCTTGATCAGGCGCCTTGAATCCGAGCGTTTCGACCCGGATCAGGTCCCCGGCAACTTCGAAATCAAAGTCGGCGCCAACGGTGGTGCGAGTTCGCTCGTCATCGCCGAAAATGACCTGCCCAAACCGCTGCCGGAAGGTTGGACAGTTTCCGGCTGTGCCAATGGCATGGCTTCGGTTGACGTTGCTGTTGGCAGCGCACTGTTGGTAGAAACAGCCAGGCGGCTGGCAGTACAGTCGGGCGGCCAACTGCCAAGCGGATTTGACCCGGCTTCGCTGTATAACTCACGGTTTCACCCGCGGGGTCTGCAGCTAGCTATCATCGGGGCATCCGATGCGGTGCGCTCGAGCGGCATCCCGTGGCAAACGATTACCGACAATGTCCACGCTGATGAGATTGCGGTCTACGCCGCCAGCGCGATGGCTCAACTCGACAGCAACGGGACGGGCGGCATGTTGCAAGCGCGCCTGCGGGGCAACCGCGTCAGTTCGAAACAGTTGCCACTGGGTTTGAATACGATGCCGGCGGACTTCATCAACGCCTACGTTCTTGGCAGCGTCGGCGCGACTGGTGCAAACGCCGGGGCATGTGCAACGTTTCTCTACAATCTCAGGCTCGCAGTCGAAGACATCCAGTCAGGTCGACGCCGGGTGGCCGTAGTCGGCAACGCCGAGGCTCCGCTGGTACCAGAAGTGATCGAAGGCTACGCGGCGATGAGCGCTCTGGCCACTGATGAGAAGCTGTGCAGACTCGACGGCAGCAGCAGTCCCGACCATCGACGGGCGAGCCGGCCGTTCGGCGACAATTGCGGTTTCACCTTGGGCGAATCAGGGCAATATTTCGTCCTTATGGACGACTCACTGGCACTCGACCTCGGAGCCCAGATTCACGCGGCGGTCACAGACGTGTTCGTGAACGCAGACGGTTTCAAGAAATCGATTTCTGCGCCCGGCCCAGGCAACTACATTACGCTGGCCAAGGCCGTCGCGTCAGCCCAGAGCATGTTCGGTACAGACGCTGTCAGCAAACGAAGTTTCATTCAGGCACACGGTTCGAGTACACCGCAAAACCGTACCACCGAATCTAGAATTTTCGATACCGTCGCGCGTGCATTCGGCATCAGCGACTGGCCCGTTACGGCTATCAAGGCGTTCGTGGGCCATTCTCTGGCGCCTGCGAGCGGCGACCAAATGGTTAACGCGCTCGGTGTGCTGCGCTACGGCATCCTGCCGGGTATAAGCACAGTGGATAAACTTGCTGATGACTTGTATGGCGAGCGCCTCGCAATAGCGCTCAAAAACACCGACCTGAGCGGGCGGGCCGACATCGCGTTTCTGAATTCGAAAGGCTTCGGCGGTAACAACGCAACCGGTGTTGTCGTCGCTCCGCGACTCACCGAAACAATGCTCGCCAAACGTCACGGCGACGCGGTCATGACAACCCATCAACAACGACTGAAAGAGGTCGAGGAGCGCGCCGCTGCCTATGATGCGGAATGTTTGCGCGGCCCCATGCAACCCATCTATCGTTTCGGCGACGCGTTGATCGACGAGACTGAAATCAGCATCAGCGACGAGCACATCGACATCCCAGGCTTTGCTTTGGGGGTCGATTTACGCCTCAAAAATCGCTACGAGGATATGCAATGAGTGCTGCCGACAGCACTCGAACCGACGCTAACGGATGCTTTGTTTGTGGCCCGGATAACCCGCGTGGGTTGCAATTAACCTTCAGCCTCGCGGACGGCCGTTGCACGGGCGAATTCACCTCGCTGGTAGAACACGCAGGCTTTGATGGCGTAACCCATGGCGGTATCGTTTTTGCCGTTCTCGATGACGCGATGGCCAACTGGTTTTTTCTACAGGGCGCGCGCGGTTTCACTGCCAAGTCAGAGATCCGTTATCGGTTGGCGATGCCAATCGGCGCGACCGCCAGCATCCAATGCGAACTGTTGAAACGTAAAGGGCGTCTGATTCAGCTCAAGGCACATGCACGCGATGTGGACACCGCAGCAAACTTTGCCGAATCCGAAGCGAGTTTCATGCTCGACGACTTCGGCAATCTGGCCGCGGGCTAACGGCGATCGCGAGCGTCCTGCGATGAGCGTAGCTAAATGTTGTGTTGAGTGCGGCGCGGAATTTTCTTGTGGCCGGGACGACGCATCCTGCTGGTGCGTCACGCTACCTGCACTTCCTCGCGCACTGCTGGTGGAGAACGCCGACTGTCTTTGTGCGACGTGCCTGAGCATCAAATTGAAGCAAGCGCGAAACCTCTCGCCGGCGGAGAGCGATGGTCAACCGCACGATACTGATCGTTGAACACGACCGGGAACACTCGCCAGCCTATTTGAGCGACTATCTCGCGCGCGCGGGATTCACAACTATTTCAGTGCTCGCGAGTACCGCCCATCAGCTCCCGGGCCTGGAGTTGATGAGCGAGCTCGCCGGCGTCGTGTTGCTGGATAGTAATCACAACGCCCTCATCCCCACCCCGGTAAGGGCCGCCCGAATCGAGTGGGTGCGACACCTGCTTGCCAGAGACATCGCGATCTTCGCGCTCGGTTACGGCGCGCAGATCGTCACACTTGCCCTTGGCGGCACGGTCCAAGCCAGTCCGGCAACCCGCGGCTGGTTCGCACTGGATGGTTCAGGGGCAAGTACGCTGTGGCGCGAGCGGCTGGACGACGCCCCACATGCGCTACGCTGCCATGACGCGCTCTGCGTCCCGGCGTCATTGGCGCTGGCGTTGTTTGGCGACCGACACGGCCAGGCCTTCGCCTACGCGAAGCGCAATATCGTCCTCGTTGAAATTCTCATTGAGCTTACTCCCGCACTTTATCGCGATCGTCTTCAGCAGTGGCGGGCAGCGGGCCAGCCGGCCACTTCAGCCATCCAGACGCTGGATGAGTTAGAACATCGAGGCCCTGAGCTACTTGCCACGTCGCGCCGCTTGGCCGAGCAACTTCTGGATGATTGGATGATTTTCTTGCCTGACCCATGACTCGGAACGAAATACAGGCACAGGGGTCCAACGCCGGGCGTACGCGAGCGAATCGGAACGTTGGGATCGGAGATGAATCGTGCCGGCCGCATGTTGCCAAATCATGAGAAGGCTCACGTGGCGGTCTGAAAAAATGAACGGCGCCTGGCTGGCAGCGCGGGCACTGACAGAGCGGTGGAACGATCAGATCCGCCACAGCGCTGGGACGGCGCTAACGTAGAATAGATGTCGGTGAACGGCGTTTCGCGCACCGGAGTGAGTCTGGTACCGCGCAGCGGTTTGAGCGGATGCAGGTGAGCCACCTAAATGACGCACTAAAGTGTTGACAGCGTTTGGGCAGTCAACGCTGGCTGTGCGCCGTCATCCGATTGTTAAGCAGCAGGTTTTGGAGCGTGCGAATGAACAAGCTAAGAATTCCCAGCCGCCGGGTGTTGCCCCTATTGGTGCTGGGCGCTTTGCTGACAGCTTGTAATTCAACACCTGAACGCAAGGCGCCACCACCCAAACCCGTCAGCGTCAACCGTACCGAATTGCCGGCACCGCCACCTTTGTCCCCGCCGCCGATCCAGCACAAAGCTGAGCCCATCGAGGCGCCAGCAGATGTACCGCAAAATGCCGCGTTAAACGACGATCTCCCGCCCGGCAGCGACGCCGCAGATGTCGAAATCACTGAAGTACCCATCGACGACACGCCGGTGATGACGGAAATCACCGACATCGAACCATCGCCCGCCCCGCCCGATGATGCACCAAGCAAAACATCAGCGACGATGAACACCCCACCCGAAGAGCCGCCGGTAATGATCGAGTTAACCGACGAAGAGAATCACGACATTACGGCGCCGACGTTGAACGCACCGCCAGCCCCCACGGACGCCAGCCTGGTCGGTCCAGAAATAAACCGCGGCGCGAAAACCAGCAGCGAACAAGTGGCTATTCTTGATGCCGAACTGAATAGCCAGCTCAACGACTTCGAGAAACGTATGCAGCGGGCGCGCGAGGCTGCCGACAATCATCGCGAAGGATTGGCGACCGCGAACGCCGGTGCGCCGGAAGGTCGACTGGAAGGGCGAGGCTACCGACGCCACAATCCATCTGAAGCCGCTAGTAACGGTGGCGCAGCAGCCCACGGTTCAGGAATCGGCGGTTCGCCCGAGTTGAGCGGTGAGCAGCGTCAGGCGCGCACGCAAGTAGCGCGGCATGGTCCGCCACCGGGATTGGGTGATGGTGGGGACGATGATATCGTCGCCAGACAGCTGCGTGAGGCGGCGAGCCAGGAACCGGATCCGGTATTGCGCGACAAACTTTGGGCAGAGTACCGAAAGTACAAGGCAGGTCTGTGACACGATGACGATTCGATACCGAAATGTAGCTGTCTTCGCGATATGTCTGTTCTTACTCGGGGGATGCGGAACTCAATCAGTTCGCACTGTGCCCACCAAAGCGCCTAGCACCGCGCTTGCACACATACCCGACGATTTGTTGCTGGACGTCAACATCGCGATTTTTGACGCCGGCATCGAGAACATGGATCCAAGAAAGACCACAACGACACCGGGCATCCGACGCGCCGAGGGCCACTACGTCGCTCAGCGACTGAAGAGCACCCTCGAAACGAGTCGCCAGTGGGGCACGGTGCGGGTGGTGCCGGAAGCCGGTCGAATAGTCGACGTGACCGTGTCCGGCAAAATTCTCGAGTCCGACGGCCGCACTCTGAAAATTGAGGTCGGCGTAAGCGATGCTTCGGGCCAGCAATGGTTTCGTCGTAATTATGCGCAGTCAGTAAACCGTTTCGCGTACGACGCCGAAATAAGACGGCGCAATGAACCGTTTCAGAATGTGTACACGCAGATTGCCAACGACATGCAAGATTACCTGTCCCAACAAGAATTGAGCAGACTGAGAAGCCTGCGTGGGATCACCGAGTTGCGCTTCGCTGAGCTGTTTGCGCCGCAGGTGTTCGGCGAGTACCTCAGCCGCGATAGCGGTGGCAAAGTCACCCTGCGGCGTTTGCCTGCAGACGGCGACCCGCACCTTCAACGCATCCGACAGATTCGAGCACGAGATCAGATGTTCGTCGATAACCTGCAAGGCAACTACGACGCTTTCGATCGAAATATGACGCTCCCCTACGACCGCTGGCGCGAGCAGAGTCTGGCCGAGGAAAACGCGGAAAAAGAATTGAAGTCGCAGGCTCTGACGCGAAAGATTGGCGGCGCGTTGGCGGTTATTGGCGGTATTCTGGCGCAAACGAGCGGCAATCAGGCGGTCCGTACGGCGGGCGTTATTGGCATAGGGGGCGGCGCATTGGCCGTGAAAAGCGGCTTCGATAAAAGCAGCGAAGCGCGCATTCATACCGAAGCGATGAAGGAATTGTCTGACTCTCTTAATCGCGAAGTACAACCGCAAACAATTACTCTGACCGATCAGACGATAGAGCTCAGCGGTACCGTTGAACAACAATACGCACAATGGCAGGCGTTACTGCACAAAATTTATTCGCTTGAGACCGGGCAGCCAGAAGTGGTTCATTAGCGTCGCTAAGCGTGGGGCCGCGAATTGCACCGGACAGATAACTGCTCGAATAGCGCAACGATGTCGCATGGTGCGCTGAAACGAGCTGCCTGGCAGACTGTGACCGAGTGCTTGGCGACCGATCGTTTCGAACAGGGTATGGCCCAAGAGTCGACTATCTTTTCCGACATCGCGTGGCGCTCGTTGGGTGTAAGAAATAGCCGCGATGCTATCGGCATTAACGGGTGGTGTTAGTGGTGGGCATTGGCACGGCGAGGTGCTTGGAAGGGGGCAGGTCGGGAGCGTCAATCTGTGTCGACGCCGGCTTCGGTCGATGCCGGTTTCATTTGCACAAGCCATGCGACAGACCCGAATTCCTATGACCAAACCCCAGCAAGAATCACCGACGAACGTGCAGGAAACTGTAACTGCGAAAAACTTTTCGATCTCCGAAGACACTCAGGGCACCGCAAGATCGGGTAACCAGATACGTTACGCGGTACTCACTGCGATCATTGCCGTGTTGGCCCTGCTCACTTTCGTCGTGGTTGTTTTATTACCGCGCTGGGTCGCGTTGCCAGACGAGCGCAGCAGCGTCGCAACGCCCGAGATCAGCTCATCGAGCGTACCCAATCAATCGCCGGTCGTTGGGATAACCGACACCGCCACGTCATCCGGGGAAGCACGCGAGGACACCCAGGAACGCTTGCGCGCCGCGCTGGAGAAACTCGCGATGCTTGAAGCATTGCAGGGCGACGAATGGGCGAAGACTGAATTGTTCGATATTCGCGTTCGTATCGGTGAAGGTGAGAAGGCGTATCGGGAAAACCGCTACGTCGCGGCGCAAAATATCTATCTCGAAACGAGCGGCCGAATAGACGCACTGCTCACCCAGGTGCCCGACATGATCGTCAGTCAGCTTGACGCCGGAAATCTCGCTATTAGCGCTGGTGATTCGTCTGCTGCGCGAAGTGCTTTTGAAACGGTGCTGAAGATTGCACCAGATAATTCCGCTGCAGCGGCCGGCCTGGCGCGGACGGCGACGCTCGATCAGGCGCTCGCCTTAGTGCTTCAAGCCGAAGGTTATGAGCGAACGAAGCAACCGGCTGAAGCCGCCAGAACTTATCGCGAAGCGTTAAAAATGGACCCTCTTCTGACCACTGCCGACGCAGCCGTACAGCGCATCGAGCGTGACCAACGCCAGCGGGCTTTCCAATCGGCCATGTCGGACGGCTTACGCGCACTGGACGATGATCGATTCTCTGTGGCACGCGAGGCATTTAGCCGCGCTGATGCGCTTGACCCTGGCCGCGTGGAGGTACGCGCGGCACAGCGAGAATTAGAGAACCGCGCAACTTCTTTTCACGTCGAGCGGCACATCACGGCAGCGCGCAGCGCAGAATCAGCCGAACGTTGGGACGCAGCGCATCAACACTACAGCGCTGCACTCAAGCGCGACGCGCGCTTATCAAGCGCAGTCGAGGGCCAGACTCGTGCGGCACTGCGGCGCCGAATCGACGCTCGTATGCTGGCCTATCTGCAATCTCCCGAGCGCCTGGTAGATGCGAACGTGCAGACAGAAGCAATGCAGGCCCTCGCTGATGCGCGCGCACTGCAGGCCGCAGGGAGGCGTATAACGGCTCAGATAGATAGCCTGGCGCACTCGATTCAGCTTGCCCGCACGCCGCAGGAAGTGGCACTACATTCAGACGGCAACACACTGGTGTCCATTATTCGCGTAGGCAGGCTGGGCGCGTTCGTCGAGCACGCGCTAAAACTTTTGCCTGGCAACTACACAGCGTTGGGTCAACGTGACGGCTATCGTGACGTTCGCGTGGAGTTCGTCGTCGAGCACGGTGTCACAGTACCCATTGTGACCGTCAAATGTTCTGAAAAATTTTCTTTCGACAGCTAACGTGTGAATCAATTGACCGAACCATCCGCCGGGCTTGATCAGCGTCACGCTTACATTGAAGCGGCAAACTTCAAACCGCCTGCTGGCGGCGCGCCCCTCCCTCGACCACGCATCCCATGGTTGGTTGCAAGTCTGACGACTTTCTTCCTACTTGTGTTTTGGGCGATGTGGTTCGTCGTCACTGCGCGATCGGTCGGCCTTGTCGCCAGTCCGGACTCCGCGTCGATCACGGTCGAGGAATGGCCGGCGCCGCGAGTTGGGAAACATTGGCTGATGCGTGAAGGCGCGAGACGAGTCGTCGTAGAGGCGCCGGGGTACCAATCTTTTAACGGCGAGATCGAAGTAACGGACGCCCAGATTCAGTCTCACGAAATCACCCTTGAGCGTTTGCCGGGTAGTCTCAACGTTCAGTTGAGCCCGGCCGTCGAAGCTGTACTGTGGCTTGATGGTAAAAATTTCACTGCGCTGCCCGGCCTCGCCACCGGTATAGCCGCCGGAGACCACTTAATTGAAATTCGCGCCGACCGCTACCTGACTTACCAGGCCGAAATAGCGGTGGAGGGTAAGGGCATCGTGCAGCACCTCGAACTGACTCTCGATCCCGCTTGGGCCGACGTCACAATAGACTCTGTTCCAGGCCCGGCCGATGTGCGAGTCGACGGCGAGGTGGTAGGCAGAACGCCCGTTGTCGTGGAGGTGCTGGCTGGTCCGCGCGTGCTCGAACTCGACCATCCGGGCTACAAGCGCTGGCAGCAAACGCTAAAAATAGCCTCGGGGGTTGCCGTCGATATCGGTGAGATCGTACTCGCGAAAGCCGACGGACGGCTGGCGCTCACGTCACAACCGACGCGCGCAAACGTCACCATAAATGGGGAGTTTCGCGGACAAACGCCGCTTGCTATCGAACTTGAAGCCGGGCGTAAGCACCGCCTTGAAGTACGCAAGGAAGGCTATTTGTCACAACGTCGAGATCTGAGTCTGGAATCGGCAAAGGCAACTACGCTCGAAATGCTGCTGAAGCCCGAATTGGCCACCATTCAGTTCATCACCACACCGTCTGATGCCGAACTACTGATCGATGGCAAATCCAGAGGGAACGCGACGCAAACGCTTAGCTTGCCCACCCACGAACATGAGCTAACCGTGCGTCGGGCCGGCTACGCGACCTATCAGACTCAGGTGACGCCGCGTAAGGGTGTCAAAAAACGCTTCCGCATACGCTTGAAGAAGGCCGACCAATCAACGTCTGGCAAAGTCCGGCCTGCGCCCACGGCGATACCCAAAGGCTATCTGAAAACTTTTGCCGGCCAAGAGATGAAACTCTTTTCCGGCGGCAAGGCGACACTCGGAACCGGCCGCAATGCGCCGTACCGACGTGCCAATGAAAACCAGCGTGATGTGGTGCTGTCACGACCGTTTTATCTGTCACTGAAAGAAGTCACCAACGCTGAGTATCGACAATTTCTGGCAACGCATCATTCAGGCGAATTTAGCAAGCACTCGCTGGACAACCCTGCCCAGGCCGTTGTCAGCATCACTTGGGGGAACGCTGCGTTGTACTGCGATTGGCTCAGTCGAAGCGACGGCTTGAGTGCTTTTTACCAAATCAAACACGGCGAAGTGCTTGGCATAAACCCTGACAGTAATGGTTACCGTTTGCCAACTGAAGCGGAATGGGAGTGGGCGGGCCGCTGGCCCCCTGCGGGTAAGCCAAGCCAGTTTCCATGGGGCGACACCTTTCCACCGCGTGGTCGCTCTGGCAATTATGCTGACGTCACTGCCGCCAGTATCATGGACGAAGCGCTGGCAACTTATAACGATGGTTTCGCAGTCGCGGCCCCGGTCGGAAGCTTCGCCCCCAACCTCAAGGGACTCTACGATATGGAAGGCAACGTGGCTGAATGGGTGCACGATTTCTATGTTGCAGCGCCTACCAGCAGTGCCGCACCCGATCCGCTTGGGCCTCAGACCGGCCAGGTCCATGTAGTCAAAGGCGCGAGCTGGACCGCTAGCTCCGCAACCAAACTGCGCTACAGTTTCCGAGATTCTTCCGCACAAGGACGCCACGACCTCGGCTTCCGTCTGGCCCGATATGCACAATAAACTTCAATCGGTTCGCGTAATTATGCTCCTGGCTATGGCGGTCGCGATATGCCCAACCGTCGGTGCCGCAGAGAGCGCAACCGATGAGCGTGAGACGACTGAACAACACACACAGCCTGAATACCGGGCCCGCCCCCAACCCGCCGATACTTTCGAACCCAGCGAAGACGTGTCGGAAGACTTCGCGGTCCCCTTCCCCGTCGACATCTGATGCCTGGCACATGAAAAACAACCCACTGACCGAATTCTTCTTTCAATTGATTGCATTGTTGCTGGCAATCATCCTCGTGCATGCCGTCTACGTCACGCTGGTACGTCCAGCCGCGCAGGAGGTTCTGCAACAACAACGATCCTTGCAAGCAGAAGGTGCAACCGATGATATGGAACGCTCGATCTACGTCATTATCAAAGACTACGAACAAGAGGCGTGTTTCGTCTTAATGCTTTGGGCGACGTCGATCATGGGCTATAAAGCGCGCCTGGTGTTGCGTGAAAGGCGCCACCTTCGTCACCCTGTACTTAACATCGACGCGGGTACACGAGTGCTACCGGAGGACGCGCGCAAATACTCCCGCGCAGTGCAGGCGCTACCTGAAATCGAACGGGAATACCTGTTACCGCGCGCATTACTTACGGCGCTGCAACGCTTTGGCTCAACGCGCAATATTCAGGACGTCGCCCAAGCGATTCGAGATGCCTGCGAAACCGAAGCGGAGCGCCTTGATACCGAACTGTCCATGGTGCGGTATATCGTATGGGCCATCCCGTCAATCGGCTTTATCGGTACGGTAAGGGGGATCAGCCAAGCCCTTGGCCAGGCCCATCGCGCTGTCGAAGGAGATATCGTCGGCGTCACAGTCAGCCTCGGGGTCGCTTTCAATTCAACCTTCATCGCGCTCATCATCAGTCTGTTCGTGATGTTTCTGATGCACCAACTACAACTGCTGCAGGAACGCCTGGTACTAGACACTCAGAGTTACTGCGATGTCCATTTGTTGCGCCATTTGAGCGCCCGCTAGTGGGTTCGTTTAAGTAGCGGCAATGGACATGTTGGCGAATCGCAGCGCGGGAGACGACTAGTGGTTTCCTGGGTGATAGAACTGAACGACTGCGACATCTGTGTTATCCAGGACGGCGTTGAGATCGATCGCGGCCCGGGTATCGCAGTACTGCAAGCACGACAGCTGGTAACCGGCGCGGACGCGGCGGCGCAACAATATTCCAACCCGCGCGCTGTCTACAATCGTTACTGGCAACAGCTCAATGAAGCCTCTTTGATCGGCGCAACGCGCCAGGTGCGACATCACGCAGATCTGGCTTATCACCATCTTGCCGCGATCATCAAAAGATGCGGTCGCCCCGACCAGCTGATTTTCTCGGTACCGGCCCATTACGGCCGCGACGAACTGGCGCTGCTTCTGGGTATATGTTCTGCACTGAATTTGCCGGTCGGCGGATTTGTCGACAGCAACATTGCAGCTGCAGCCGGTAGTTGCGCGCAGGGACGTTTCCAGATTCTCGATCTTTTCCTGCACCACGCAACGCTCGTCACAACTGAAGTTGGTGAATCGGTTGTCCGTGGCGATGTGGTAACGCTCGAACACACCGGCCTGGCGCGCATCGAGAAGGCGTGCACCGCACTCATCAGCGATGCGTTTCTCGAACAATCCCGTTTTGATCCCCTGCATGAGGCGGCTAGCGAGCAATTGCTGTGTTCGCAACTCACAGCGTGGTTACGTAAGGCAGTTAACAGTCCAGAGATTGATATGGCACTGGACTACCACGGCACACACTTCTCAGCCCACATACAGAGTCGCGAACTGGAACGCGTCACCGCAATGGTTCTTGCGCCGATTCTAGAAAACCTGGATCAAACGGCCTGCATTATGCTGTCGCACACCCTCGCCGGATTGCCGGGTTGCCGCGCCATGTTTCGTGGCGCGCAAACGTTCGCCGAACACGCCAGTTCCAAGGGCATCGCTGAACATCTGACGGCTGTTAACGACCCGAATCACAATATCGTCTTTGCGACGACACTGCCGACAGCTGGCACACCAAGCATCGCCGTTGACGGCGAGCAGAACCGCAGCGTCGCAACCGCTACCCCGGTTGCTAGTCATGTGGTCTATCGAGGACTCGCTTTCGCGATCACCGAACAGCCGCTCCTACTGGGCCCAAACCAGGCTCCTCGCGTGACCAGCGGTACCGGCGACGAGTCCACGATAGCGCTCCTCGCTGGCACCCCCACGTTGTATTCGGGTAGCGCGAATGTCGAGGTCAACGGCGAAACGGTCGTGGGTCAGCGAGCGCTTGCGATTGGCGACGCAATCATCGTTGCGGGAACTCAGCCGCCATTTACCGTGATCTGCGTGCAGTAAGCTCGTGCGCCGAAAACGTACGGAATTTTCCGCTTTTAGTCTGTCGTTTCTGGACATCATGTCGTGTGGCTTTGGCGCTGTCGTGTTGCTGTTTCTGATTATCAAGCATCAGGTGGCCGTCGAAGCTGCGCCACCGGTCTACGATTTGTCCGTTGAGGTGGAAACGCTCCACGAGCAAATAGCAGCTGCCCAATTGTCATTGGCGGACAAGCGCAGCAGAGCGGCGGCACAGGACGAGGAAATAGCCGGCGCGCAAACACGGACGGAACAAACCCGGCGGGCACTCGACCAAGCCCGAACGTCCGCCGCTAAACCGGATGCAACTGATTCTGAAGAAATTGCGGAACTGCGTGCCGCCATCGAACGCACTGAATCGGACAAACGAAAACTTACAGCCCAAATTCATGAGAAGTCTCGTAACGTCCGCACCTTCGTTGGCGACGGTAATCGCGAATACCTGACCGGCATGCAACTGGGCGGCCACCGCATTCTGATTCTGCTTGATATCTCAGCCAGCATGCTCGACGAAAGCATCGTGAACATTATTCGCCGGCGCAACATGGATGATGCCGCTAAACGACGTTCCGCTAAATGGCAGCAAGCCGTCGCCACTGTCGACTGGATCAGCGCGCGCTTCCCGGCGCAAAGCGAATACCAAATCTACGCGTTCAACACCAAGGCCGGACCTGTCGTATCGAACACGCACGGCCGTTGGCAACCCGTTTCGGACGCTAAGGCGCTCGACCGTACAATAGAGGCGGTTCGCCAGATCGTGCCGAATGGTGGTTCGAGCCTCGAGCGGGCCTTCTTGGCTGCCAGCCAACTCAAGCCACGGCCGGACAACATTTATCTGATCACCGATGGTTTGCCGACTCAGGGGCTGAACCCGCCCCGCAGTACAACTGCCACTGGACGACAACGACTAAGTCATTTTGAGATCGCGGTCACGCGGATTCCGCGCGGCATTCCGGTCAACGTTATCCTGCTGCCGATGGAAGGTGATCCGATGGCCGCATCGGCGTTCTGGCGAATAGCGATGTTCACGAAAGGATCATTTTTAAGTCCAGCGAGTGACTGGCCGTGAAGCTCAAACGGCGCGGTTCAGAGGCCATCAGCGTGGCTTTTCTGGATGTGATTACCTGCGGTTTTGGCGCCATCATCCTCCTTCTGATGATTGCTCAATTCGGCGACCCGCCGGAACCGGAGCATCCGGATGATCCGCGCATCGGAAAAATATCCGCGTTGCAACGAAGCTTGTTCGACCTGCAGCGCCAGGGCCGAGAGTTGGAGGGGCAGCACGCGGCGAGAGCGCAGCAATTATCCACCTGGGATGCTGAGCAACGTCGTCTCGGGAAACAACTCGCCGACACCGCGGAACATGCGGCACTGAATCGCGATTCCGCGGCCCGTAATGCGCAGATTTCCGGCGAACTGAAAGTCGCCCACCAGCGATTAAGCGAAGAAATGCGCCGCCTGTATCAACAGCGAGATCGCTCGCGAACGGATCTTGTGGGTGGCGTGCCAATCGATAGCGAATACATTATTTTTATCATCGACACCTCCGGCAGTATGTTCACCCACGCGTGGCCGAAAGTCATCGCGCAGATCATCGATACCCTGGCCGTCTACCCGAAGGTCAAAGGTATCCAGATCATGAATGACATGGGGGCGTATATGTTCCCGAGTTATCGCAGTAAATGGATCCCCGATTCTCCGGCGCGGCGCAACGCTATCGTTACCCGATTGCAGACATGGAATGCATTTTCCAATTCGAGTCCGGTCGAGGGAATTACGACGGCCATTCGCTCTTTCTACAACGCCCGCAGCAAGATCAGCTTGTACGTTTACGGCGACGAGTTCACTGGGGGGTCGATTCAGAACGTCGTGGAATATGTCAAATCGATAAATTCTAAAGATGCATCAGGTACACCCCTGGTACGCATCCACGCTGTCGGCTTCCCTGTCCAGTTCCTGAATCCCCCTCATCTGCAGCAGACTGGCATCAAGTTTGCGACGCTGATGCGCGAGTTAACGCGTAACAACAGTGGCACTTTCGTCGGTCTGAATTCACATCGCTAAAACTCACGCGGGTTCACTGCACATGCTCCATCCCGTATCACGGCCTCGAGTACTGAACTGCATGCAACGCAACGAAAACCACCGAGTAGTTTATTTTCACCCGTAGCGCGCGCATACTCGTACTCACAATACGTTTCAGTGCAGCGCCGCAGTAGTTTCGCAGCAAGCGAACTGATGCCATACAGGCACAACAAGAAACGAACTAACCTGGCATCAGACCGGGGTCATATCCGATTGCAAAGGGAGTGCAAACGAATGGCAACAAACGATCCGCTATCACCACCGTTTCGAGTCCTCATCGTCGACGATCACAGAATCATTGGAGAGCTGCTTGCCAATCGGCTGGTCGCTGACCACCAGATTCGCGTGCTTGGCATCGGCAACAACATCAGTAGCGCGGTGCATTTCATCCGACAGCAAAGCGTAGATATCGCACTTGTTGATATGGAAATCGGTGAAGAGTGCGGAATCGAGGCGAGCCGGCAATTGCTTGAGATCAATCCGAATCTGCGCATCATTGGCCTGTCCGCACACTTTGAAAGTCACTATCCGATTTCACTTCTCGAGGCTGGCGGCAGAGGGTTCATTTCCAAACGCTCGTCAGCGACTGACATCGTCGATGCCATTCGGCGTGTTGCGCGTGGCGATCTCGCTATTAGCCCGGACGTAGCGCTGCATCTGGCCACTCAGGTACGGGAGACCGGCCCCGTCAAACGCCTCAGCTTACTGACCGGTAAGGAAACTGAGGTATTACAGTTATTAGCGGTCGGGCATTCGGTCGACGAAATTTCAGCGCACCTGAATATCTCCGTGAAAACAGTGCAATCACATCGCGCCAATATGAAGAAGAAATTGTCGCTGACAACCGATGTCGAGTTGTGCCTGCTGGCGCTGCGCGCCGGGATTATCCGCGTGCATGACGGAAAATCACCAGCGCCAGAAAGTTAGCTCAACGATGCGGTAGCGAACCGTGCGCCGCTGCCACGCGCTTCGCGGTAGGTCACAACATCACTTGGCGCAGTCGTCGGATTGATTATTCAACCACGCACACGAGCGTGGGCGATACCGAAGCCGCGCATCGCGGTCAAACCATCGGTGCGCTCGCCGAGGTGGGTCTGTTGTAGCTCTTCGTCGAGCGTTATCGTGATGACATCAAAGCCACACTCGTTCAGCAGTGCGGTGATGCTTTGTTCGGTATGGAAGCTGATGTATCGCTCGCCCAGACGTGCCGTGATCATGCCAGCCAGAAATTTCGCGCGGCCATTCTCGGGGCTGAGCGAATTGTCGGGCATCAGGAAATCAAACAACAGTTCGCTGCCCGGCGGGGTCGAGGAGGAAATCGCGGTTAGGGTGTCCTTGATCGCCTCCGTGGAGAGATAGTAAATAACACCCTGCCAGGCGAACAATGTCGAGCGATGCCCCTGAAACTCCGGCCTGGCTAAGCAATCGGCGAGACTCTCAGTTTCGAAATCTATCGCGATTCTGGAAAAATTATTCGCCGGTAAGGGTGCCCCAAGTCGTGCCATGCGCTCGATTTTGACGGCCTGCGTGGCGGGATGATCGACTTCGACAATATTCAGACTGCTAAGCCACTGTGGGCGCCGCAATACGCTTGTATCAAAGCCCGCCCCGAGCACAACAAACTGTCCACCGCCTGATCTTATATACGCCTCGACCACCAAATCCGTGACTAAGTCGCGGCACAAAATCCAGCCGTGCACCGGACGCAGACTGCTCAACAATCTGCGAATAACAAAGTGGTGCAGCCACCTGCTTCCGAATATGGTTCGCCACAAACCGCTCGTTAACGCCAGCGCGTAAGGATCCGAAAACACGAGCGGATCGTCGTAGAGATAATGGCCGGCGCGAATCGCCGCTGTTATCTCAGCTGTTCGGCTATGTGCACTTTTACGCATGCAGTCCTGAGCCTGTAACCGCTATATGTGCGGATTGTGGTTCCCGGCGTTATTGCGGACTACGCTGGCGCAATCTCGCTCGGAAAGACTAATTCCGTTGCAATCAGCTAGCGAACTCCGGCATCACATCTTTGGCAAACATCTCCTGGGTTTCGGGAGATGACATAAAGCTGATGAAGTAAGTCATGCCAGTTTCATCGATACGCTTGCGCAGCTCTTTGCGAACCTCCTCAGGAGTGCCAAGCAACGCAACGGGTGAGGCTTGCGCAGTCTCGTAATCAGGAAATCCCAGTTGGCTGGCCATTTCGCGCAAACCTTGATCTTTGGCATCCGATGACATGCCGACAAGACACAGGCCGCCGAGTTCGATGTCAGACGGGTCGCGTCCTGCATCGCGCATAAAGCCGTGCAGTTTTGCGATGCACTGCTTGAGTCGTGCCATGTCGAACTTCAGGGTCGCAGCCGGGTCGTTGACGAAATCCTTACCGTTACCGGTCGGCGGAATCATGTTGATGATGTCAGCTTCGCGCGCCGCGATGCGTAACAACCCGGTCCCTGAGCCGCCAAGCATAATCGGCACTTTCTTCTGTAGCGGGCGCGGATTGTTATACGCATTCTCAATCGAGAAATGTTCGCCCTGATACGACGGCGCGTCGTCGTTGAACATCGCTTTCAGAACTTGCAGGGTCTCGTCCAGTTGTGCGAGGCGTTCGGCGAGAGGCGGAAAACGATAGCCGTGATTGATGTACTCCTTATCCTGCCAACCCGCACCGAGCCCGCACACGAAACGGCCTGCACTTGCGATATCGAGTGTCGAGACGATCTTGGCCAGTAGTGCCGGAGAACGAAACGAGGCGGCGGCGACTGCCGGTACGAGTTTGATCTTCGAAGTCACAGCAGCCACTGCGGTCAACGCAGTGAAGCACTCCAGCTGCGGTGTTTCCGGTCCGCCGAGGGGGGAATAAAAGTGATCGTTGGTCGAAACTGAGAAAAAGCCATCGCGCTCGGCGCTCACGGCGGCCGCCTTCGCCTGGTCGAGGTCGCCGGTTGGCATGAAGTATCCGAATTTAATATCGCGCATGAGCTGTCTCTGTCATTCGTGGGTGTTGGTTCCGACCCGCATGACGCTTGGCATCGCGGGTTTATGCAGTGGTATTGTCATGGTCGTCGTATTCTATGTTGGAGCATTGGCAATGACTACACATCGACTATCTCATGCTGGTGGGCAATATGCTGGCTTGCTACGACCGCGCCGATTGTTCACTCTCGCCGTCGCCTTGACGCTCACCTTCATCAACCTGCCACCGGTACACGCGCAACCTACCGATATCACCGTGCGGGTGCTAAGCCGCGATGCGAAGTTTATTGGCAGTAGCATGGGTGGCGCGAAAATAACTTTGCGCGACGCTCACACCGGGCAGGTTCTCGCCACCGGGCTGACCTCGGGTAGTACCGGCAACACCGGCACCGTGATGCACGACAAAGGCGGCCGCCGTGCGCGTTTAACCGATAACGATGCCGCAAAATTTGTCACCACGCTCGATCTCGATGCGCCGACGCTGCTCGAAGTCGAAGCATTCGCCCCGCTCGCACAACCGCAATCAGCCTTGCGGGTGTTGTCCAGCCAATGGGTCATACCCGGCAAGCATTTGTCCGGCGGCGATGGTTGGGTTGTCGAAATGCCGGGCTTTGCGGTGGACATCCTGAATCCGCCGGCGCCTAAGCGGCTCACTGGCGCCAGTGCAGAAATACGCTTGGTCGCCAGCGTCGTGATGATGTGCGGATGCCCGATTGAACCGGGTGGTCGCTGGGATGCGAATCGGTTCGAAGTGCGCGCCCTGGTCGAACGTGATGGCGAGCCTGTCACGGAATATCCACTTGCTTACGCGGGTGAAATCAGCCAGTTCGCCGTGAATCTCCCTCTGCCCAGCCCGGGCCTGTACGACGTAACGGTCTACGCCTATGACCCGGACACCGGCAATACCGGCCTCGATCGGACGACTTTTTTTGCACCCTAGCCGGCAGGCGTGCCCCGCCCTAGTGCAATTCGTTCAACTGGTGAAGAATCATGATCTTCTGCCAAATCTTGCGACTCAATCCGGTCGCAAGACTTTCGACTTCATTAACCGCGCTCAAGACCACGGGATCGTTCATCGTTTGCGCGTAAATAGCCGCGATTTTGCCGGTCAGGGAAAGCATCTCGGTGCAGTAATCGAGATAGCGAATCATCTCGAAGGTCGTCATTTTGACAGGTTGAGATGATGGCGTTCGGACTACATCGATTTCCCGTTGCCCGGGATCTTTAGTCAATTGATGCATGTCGATGACATGAGCGATGGAACGCAGCTCGTGTAGCGCAGCGAGGGCCCGCATGCGTTTTATGCGTCCCTCTGCTGAAAGAAGAAAAAAGATTGCAGCACCGATCAGTACAACTTCATTGGTGGCAGCATCGATAACCTGTACCAACTCGCCGGCCGTCAGGCTGGCGAAAGTCAGGTTCAACGCCGTCACGCTGTAAACCAGACCGGCGAGCGTCGCCAGCACCACCACAGACAAGGTCAATCGCAGAAGGATATTGGGGCGCGCCATTTTCTCCGCCCGTACTTTACTAAGTTGCACGAGTTCACTCAGTTCGGCACAGACCTGAGCGAGACCGGAAGCCGGGAACCGTTCATTGATACGTTGTTTCAGGCGCTCAACGGTGACGTGGATTTGGTCACTGTCCAGACTGCTATACATGAAACTGCTCACCCGAACTCATCACGGACGCAACGCCAATTCCGCGCGGCGAGCGAGCCGGGCCAGCCGGCGGAAGTTGTCGACGCGGGATGCAACGGCGCCCGCATCCGTCACCTTCGATAGCTGCGTTGCCCGGTCACTCCCATCCAACCGATGACGTAGCGAACCAGCGCCGGCACCGTCGTTTCCATCGATTCGGCCAAACACCCTGCTGCTTCGACCTGCCGGGCGAGGCCAGGCCATGCCATCAGCAACAGGGCATCGCCCAATCAAGCTGCCCTGGTCGCCCCCAGCACCAGCGGCTGATTAACCGCACTCAATATGGCGCGCAAGGAGGCTTCAACAATATCGCTGGAGCGCCCGACTCCGCAATAACGCCGGCCGTCGACATTCAACTGCACGTAGGTCACTGCCTCGGCGCCAGCGCCATCGGCCTGGTTAAGCGTGTGTTCGTTGTACTCAACCAGCACGATGTTCTTCCCGCAATGTGCTTCCAGCGCGTTGACGAATGCCCCAACGACACCGGAGGCGCGGCCTTTGAGCGAAATGCTCGCGCCGTTTTCGGTCAGGCTCGCAATCAGTTCGTCTTCATCGTTCTGGCGCGCAAGTTGATAGCCGGTTAGTACAAACGGTGCTGCTGAACGGAGATACTGCGCATCGAACAACTCAACAATTTTCTCTGGTGCGACTTCAGCCTCACTGTCTTCGGCGAACTTCTGCACGACGGTACTGAAATCGACCTGCAGCCAGCGCGGGATCTGCAGACCCTGTTCCTGCTCGAGCACATAGGCGATACCGCCTTTGCCAGATTGCGAATTAATCCGAATCACTTCCTGATAGGAACGCCCGAGATCAGCGGGATCAATCGGCAAATAGGCGACTTCCCAAGCTTTAGCCGCATCCTGTTTGGCAAGACATTTCTTGATTGCATCCTGATGACTGCCGGAGAAAGCAGTAAAAACGAGTTCCCCTGCCCACGGATGGCGCGGGTGCACCGGCATCTGCGTACATGCCTTAACACCGCGAATAATCTCATCCATGTTCGACAAGTCGAGCTCGGGATCAACACCCTGGCTATAGAGATTCATGGCCATCGTCACGATATCCATGTTGCCGGTGCGCTCACCATTACCGAGCAAGGTGCCTTCTATGCGATCGGCACCGGCCATCACGCCAAGCTCAGCGGCCGCCACGCCACAGCCGCGATCGTTATGCGTATGCAGACTCAACACCACACCTTCTCGCCGTTTGATGTGCGTCGACATCCACTCGATCTGATCGGCGTAAATATTCGGCGTCGACATCTCCACGGTTGCCGGCAAGTTGATGATGCACGGTTTCTCGGCAGTCGCATCCCAAATCTCAAGCACGGCATCGCAGACTTCTACTGCGTAGTCGAGTTCTGTGCCAGTGAAACTTTCCGGGGAATACTCGAATGTCCACGCCGTGTTCGGGTACTTGGTCGCTTCAGCCTGAATCAAGCGCGCGCCTTCGAGAGCAATATTCTTCACGCCATCACGATCGAGGCCAAACACTTGCTCGCGCTGGACTGTGGAAGTCGAATTGTACAAATGCACCACCGCGCGTTTGGCACCGACCAGGGCTTCGAACGAGCGCTCGATCAATTCTGGCCGCGCCTGGGTGAGGACCTGAATCGACACGTCAGCCGGAATCAAATCGTCGTCAATCAAGTGGCGGACAAAATCGAAATCAGGTTGCGATGCGGCAGGAAAACCGACTTCGATCTCTTTGAAGCCGACTTTGACCAGCAATTTGAACAGCTGCAGTTTCTGCGCCACGTTCATCGGTTCAATCAGCGCCTGATTACCATCGCGCAGATCCACACTGCACCACTGCGGTGCTGTACTGATGACTTGATCGGGCCAGGTGCGGTTGCTAAGGCCGACGACGGGGTAAGGGCGATACTTGCGGTGATCGAAATTGCTCATGGGATGTCTCTGGGTTAACTCGTTATTTCACTAGCTGGCGCATGGTTGCCCTGGCAACCTCACTTCCAGGCGAAGAAGTATACGAGGAGCGACGTAGAGAATGATTGCGAATTATCCATTTATTCTCGCTACAACGCACTACATTATCTAATTTTGATCTAATATTTGGCGTATATCTCCAAACATTGATAAATCGGCAATGGCTAAAGCAACTCAGCGCAGCAAACTACTGGTACTTGACCGTATCGACCGCCGCATCCTCACCCTCATGCAAGACGATGCGCGCATCACCAATCTGGAACTCGCCGACAAAGTCGGCCTGTCTCCCACGCCCTGCTCGCGCCGGGTCAAACGGCTGGAGGAATCAGGCCTTATCACCCGCCACGTCACGCTGCTCAACCAGTCGCTGCTCGGGCTCAACATCACTGCGATGATTAGCATCACCATGGATCGCCATACGCCCGATCGCTTTGAGAACTTTGAAATTCAGGTCGGCACTTTCCCGGAAGTGATCGAGTGCAGCATTGTCACCGGGCAGGCAGCTGATTACCTGCTCAAGGCTGTGCTGCCGGACATGACCTACTACGAAGAATTTCTGCTGGGGCGATTGACACGGATCGAGGGAGTCACAGGCGTTCACTCGAGTTTTGTGTTGCGAAAAATTATTGACCGCACGGCACTGCCACTCGATCACGTCGAATAGATTGATGAACATTTGCAGGTGTTCATTCCGCCGGTACCACCAAAGTGCTTCCGTCAGATCGCGCCGTTGGTCAGCGCACGATGGCAATAGCCGCCTGCGCAGCTGACAATGCCTGAGCCTTTAAGTTGGTCAAAAAGAGGGAGCATCAGGCATGTCACAAGCTTTACCCACTGAGCGGGCTGCGAAACGCGTGGCCTTGATGTCCGCGGTCGATAGCGTTCGCGAGACGTTGCTGGCCGACATTACCGAAACGGAAACGGGACGCACGCTTGCAGCAAGCTCGGTTAGTGCGCTCCGTGGGGCCGGATTATTTTCGCTCAAAGTACCTGCCGAGCTCGGTGGCGCCGAAGCCGATCCGGTGACTCAGATTGAGGTACTCGAGGCCGTCTCCTATATCGATCCGTCAGCCGGATGGAGCACCTTACTCGGCTGCGGCGCAATGACCATGTCTGCTTATTTGCCGCAAGCCGCTATCGACGAAATGTGGTCGGCAGGCCGTATCCCGACGGCTGCAGCAGTCATCATGCCGGGCAAGGGTTCGCGCGTCGCCGGCGGCTTCGAAGTAAGCGGCACGTGGTCCTGGGCTAGCGGCGTGCGTCATGCGGAATGGATTGGTGTGCATATTCTGATCGACTCGGGCGCTGATGCACCGCCCGAGTCACGGCTGGCTTTTTTCCCGGCTCGCGATATTGCGATCGACGACAACTGGTATATGTCGGGTTTGAAAGGCACTGGCAGCTGCAATTTTTCGATCGACAAGAAATTTGTGCGCGAAGATTTTACGTTTGACTTCCACAGCATGACGCCGCAGCGCGGCGGGGCGATGTATACGCTCGGGGTGCCGGCACTGCTGGCCAACGAGCTCGGCGCGTTCGCGGTTGCGGTCGGCCGGCGGGCGATTGATGAGATAGCGACCCAGGCGGTCGCCAAAAAACGTGGCTACGTTGCGAAATTGAGTGTTGCGGATCGACCTGTGTTTCAACGTTTGTTAGGCGAAAGTGACTTCAAGCTGCGTGCAGCACGCGGCTTGTTGATGGAACGCTATGAACAAGCCTGGCAGACCGTCAGCCGGGGAGAAACGCTGACCGCAGCTGAACAAGTCGACCTGCGCGGCGTGGTTGCCTTTACGCTGCATACCGCCTGTGACATCGCGCAACAGCTGTTTCGCTATGGGGGCGGGACTGCTGCGCGCCTCGACAACATGCTGCAACGCTGTGTCCGTGATCTTGAAGTCGCCTCGTTACACCTGTTTGTGACTGACGCCATCTACGAAGAGCGTGGCAAAACCCTGCTTGGCGACGAGAACCCGAATCATATGGTGTGAGTTCTGTGCGTGAATACCAACGCTATGCAGTAGTGGGTAACTAACGTAGACCCTAGCGCTCGATCAACGCGGCATAGCGGTTCAAGTGCCTGCGCGCGTGGCACAGAGTGTGCCGACAGCAGGCGTACACGAAAATAGATTCAGCCTTAAACAAGACCGACCCAAAATGCACCACTACTGCCACTGGATTTTTGACCTCGACGGAACCCTGACGGTACCGCAGCACAATTTCGAAGAGATTCGCCTCGAGCTGGGAGTGCCACCCGGCACGCTGATCCTGGAATACCTGGAACAACTGGAGGCCTCGCACGCGCACGGGATCCGCGTGCGCTTGAATGCGCTGGAAAGCGCCCTCGCTAATGAAGCACGAATCGCCGACGGTGCACGTGAGGTACTCGAGATACTGCAGCGACGAGGTGCCGACATTGGCATCCTGACCCGCAATACGCGGCAGAACGCGTATAACGCCCTCGAAAGTATTGGCCTCGCGTCGTTTTTCGATACCGCACACGTACTTGGCCGCGAAGAACACACCCCGAAGCCGGCACCCGACGGCATTCACCATTTACTTGAACAATGGCGGGGGCAGCTCGCGCAGACGGTGATGGTCGGTGATTTTCACCTGGACCTCGAAGCCGGCCGTAACGCGGGCGTCGGGACTGTGCATGTGGCCCCATCAAGCGCGCCGCGCTGGCCGCACTTGACCGACCATCGCTTCAACTCTCTTGAGGAATTGGCCGCTCTTTTGGCTACTGGAGCCTGACGCGCTTAATCCGCCGTCTTGATGTTGCGGATTTTGTAGCCGCCGGAGCGCTCATCGAGTTCGAGCATTAAGTGACCGCGCGATTGCGCCTCTTCCAGCAAGGTGCTGAACGAACGTACCCCATAGTTACTTTCGTTAAAGTCAGGGCGTCTGCGCTTCAATGCCTGTTTAATCATCGAGCCCCACAAGGTGGTGTCGTCACCGCGCTCATCCTTAAGTGCTTCGGCAGTCTCAACAATGAGGTCGATCGCGCCCTGCAAGGCGTCATCCTGTTTCGATTTCGGCGTCTCTGCTGAGGTCGCCTTGCTCGTGCGTGACGATGCGCGCTTGCGACGACTGGTCTCGTCCTTGGCGACCAAATCATCATAAAAAATAAATTCGTCGCAATTGCTAACCAGCAGATCCGAGGTTGAATTCTTCACCCCGACACCGATGACCGTCTTGGCGTTTTCGCGCAACTTGCTCACCAGCGGCGAGAAATCAGAATCGCCGCTGATTATCGCGAAAGTGTCGACATGCGACTTGGTATAGCACAGGTCCAAAGCATCCACGACCATGCGGATATCGGCAGAATTTTTGCCCGACTGGCGTGCGTGCGGGATCTCAATCAGCTCAAACGCCGCCTCGTGCATCTGCTTCTTGAAATCCTTGTAGCGGTCCCAGTCGCAGTAAGCTTTCTTGACGACAATGCTGCCCTTAACCAGCAATCGCTCGAGAGCGAATTTGATATCGAACTTAGCGTAGTTCGCATCGCGAACCCCGAGCGCAACATTCTCGAAGTCGCAGAACACCGCGAGGTTGTGGTGTTCATAATCATTTGCCATTAGTTGGGTAATCCTTAAGTTTAACGTCCAATCGGACAGAAAGCCACGTCGCCAACTGCCTCATCGGTGGCCTCGTCGAGATCGGTGAGAAAAGTTGCATGGAAGCGATTGACCATCGCTGCTAATCCAATCGTCAGGCACAACTCAACCAGTTCGTCCTTGGAGAAACGTTCGCTCAACTCGGCATACATGGCATCGTCGACACGATTGTCGCGAGTCAACCCTTCGGAGTAACGCAGCACGAGGCGATCGGTAGCGTCGAAAGTTTCTAATTCAGCTGGAGCAGCCATGGCTGCGATTTCTTCACGCGATAATCCGACACTCTGACCGAGCATCACATGCGTGGGAATTCAGTAGTGACAGGCGTTGATCTGCGACGCGCGCAAATAGGCGAGTTCGCGATAGCGCGCTTCGAGCTTCGGGTTTTCATACAGAGCCATAGCCATGCGCGAAAATGCGTCGAGCATGCCGGCGTGATTGCCGAACATTTTCAGCACGTTCAGGAGCGGAAAGCCCATCGCTTCAAGCGCATCATATGACGCGTTGACTTCGGGACCGGCATCGGCGCGTTCGACCACTGGGATGCGTGACATTAACTTAGACTCCAGAGAAGCAGGACGGGCTAGGTTATCAGGCTGTTCCCCCGGTTACAAGCAAGGTCTGGCGTGCCTGACTTTGCGTATACTGTCGGCACGTTGGGGAATGGCTCGCTGCTGTCGGCGCCGGGATACTGAAATGATAAAACTGACCATCTGGGCCGTACGCCGAGCCGATCTGACACACGAACAATTCGAAACCTATTGGCGTGAACAACACGCGCCCTTGATTAAAAGCGTGACCGAGTTTAATCGTCATATCCGTCGCTACGTTCAGTGCTATGCGGTGCCTTCCGATTTACCCCTTGGGGCAAGCGGCGAATACGATGGTATCGCTGAGCTGTCATTCGACAATGTCGCCAGCATGACAACCGCGTTTAATGAACCGCGCTATCTTGAGATTGTCCGCCCCGACGAATTGAAATTCGTCGATCTCGAGAAATGCCTGTCCTATGTGAGCGAAGAACTGCAGGTTATCTAGCTGTTCACCATACCGACCAACGAGCGCACCAGCGAACGTGCACTCCAATCAGATAGAAACTGCCCATGATCGAATTCGAGCGCGCCCTCGAACGTGTACTCGTCGACAAAGTAGCTGGCTGCCACGGGCTGCAGTCCGCCAGACGTTTGTCGGGCGGCGCGAGTCAGGAGACTTACGCCGTCGAAATCAACACCGATAACGGGATTCGTAAGCTTGCGTTCCGGCGCGCACCGGGCGGCGAGGCGGACCCGACAGCGTACGGTCGCGCGGGGCTGAACATCGAAGCGCAACTCATTGAACTCGCGGGCCAACAAGGTGTGCCGGAACCGCAGGTGCTTTTTACGCTTGCCCCTGAGGATCAACTCGGGGTCGGCTTCGTGATGTCGTGGGTCGACGGTGAAACGCTCGGCGCTCGCATTTGTCGCAAGGATGACTTCGCCAGCATCCGCCCTCAGTTGGCGCGACAGTGTGGGGAAATTCTTGCGCGCATTCATGCCATCGATGTGAGCGCACACGGGCTCGACAAAACACTGGAAACACTCAATCCGCGCGCTTTCATCGAGCAGCAGCGGGAAATTTATGAGGGCTTTCAAACGCCGCAACCGATGATCGACTACACCGCGCGCTGGTTACTCGAGCATCTCCCGGACGGCGGCCCACTAACTCTGGTCCACAACGATTTTCGCAATGGCAATCTGATAGTCGATCCTGAACAGGGCGTCGTCGCGGTGCTTGACTGGGAGGTTGCCCACATCGGTGATCCGATGCGCGATCTGGGCTGGATTTGCACCAACTCATGGCGTTTCGGGGTGGCGGACAACGAGGTCGGTGGCTTCGGTCATTTAGCCGACCTGCTGGCCGGCTACGAGGCGGTCAGTGGACGCAAGATTGATCATTCAATCGTGCGCTACTGGCAAGTGTTCGGATCATATTGGTGGGCCATTGGCTGCCTGAGCATGTTTGAACACTATCGCAGTGGCCCGGACAGTACCGTCGAACGCCCGGGCATCGGACGACGCAGTTCCGAGTGCCAGGTCGACTGCGTCAACCTCATCATGCCCGGACCGGTCAGCCTTCCGGAAGCGGTCGTAGACGATGAGTCAAACATGCCACGAACGGCAGAATTGATTGAAAGCGTACGGGACTTTTTGCGCCACGACGTGAGCGCAGAAACGCAAGGACGCACGCACTTCCTGGCCCGTGTCGCGGCGAACTCTCTTGATATTGTCAGTCGCGAGAACTCGTTCGGGCCAGCCCAGGAGACCGCCGAGGCAGAACGCTTGCGCGCGTTGCTGAACGAACGCGGATCGCTGGAAACCTTGCGCTGGTCATTATGCGAGCGACTGCGCGCCGGCACGTTAGCGCTTGAGGACACTCGGTTGATTGAACACCTGCGCGCCACGGTCGTTGCCAGAGTCGCCATCGACCAGCCCAATTACTCGGGCTTTAAGCGTGCGCTGGAGAGTAACGTCAACGTCTGATGTGTCTTTGCGGTGGGCACGCAATCAAGATCAATTGAGCGCTGCCCGACCCGTGACCCGGCGACCTGGAACAATTGCTCCAAGCCACCGCCTGACGGCCATCACCGACATTAACCACAGTTCAATTGGCAGCGCGGAATGCCCGCTCGCGGATCGGTGTTGTTCATCGCTTTCGACTTCCCTATAGAATTCACCGGCCGGCAACGCAATCCCGCTTGCCGTCAAGACCAGCAACAGGATGCCAACTATGTGGGATTTCGAGACCGATCCGGAGTTTCAAGAGCAACTCGACTGGATGGAGCAGTTTGTACGCGCAGAGGTCGAGCCGCTCGACCATGTGCTGGGTAGCCAGTGGAATATCCACGATCCACGCTTCGTCAAACTCGCGCGTCCGCTGCAAGCCAAAGTGCGCGAGCGCGGCCTGTGGGCGTGCCATCTCGGTCCTGAACTTGGCGGCAAAGGCTACGGCCAGGTGAAGCTGGGTTTGATGAATGAAATTTTTGGACGCTCACGCTTCGGACCGATTATTTTCGGCGCGCAAGCGCCGGACACTGGCAACGGCGAGATTCTTGCCCACTATGGCACCGCCGAACAGAAAAAACGCTTCCTCGAGCCCTTGCTCAACAACGACATCGTGTCATGTTTCTCGATGACCGAACCGCAAGGTGGTGCCGATCCGCTGGTGTTCAAGACAAGTGCCGTCCAGGACGGCGATGACTGGGTCATCAGCGGCGAAAAGTGGTTCTCTTCGAATGCGCGCTTCGCCGACTTCTTTATCGTCATGACAGTGACGGACCCGGATGCTTCACCGTATCGGCGCATGTCGATGTTCATCGTGCCGCGGGAAACACCGGGCGTTGAGATCATTCGCAACCTGTCTTTCTATGGTGAACCCGAGGCCACCCATGCCTACATGCGTTACGACGACGTGCGGGTCCCTGCCGAAAACATGCTCGGCGGTCGTGGCGATGCATTCGTGGTCGCGCAAACGCGTTTGGGTGGCGGGCGCATGCATCACGCCATGCGCACCGTCGCTCAGGCCAGCCGGGCGCTCGACATGATGTGTGAGCGCGCGGCGTCACGCGTTACTAAAGGTGAAATGCTTGGCAACAAACAAATGGTGCAGGAGAAAATTGCCGACTCCTGGGTACAGCTACGCCAGTTTCGTTTACTCGTTCTGGAAACAGCCTGGATGATCGACAAGCATCAGGACTACAAGAAAGTGCGTAAGAATATTGCCGCGGTTAAGGCTGTCATGCCGGGCGTGCTGCATGACATTGCCTCGCGCGCCCTGCATTTGCATGGGTCAATCGGCATCTCGAACGAAATGCCGTTCGCCGACTGGGTTATCAATTCCTTCCACATCGGCCTTGCAGACGGCCCGACCGAAGTGCACAAGGTCACCGTTGCGCGTGAAATCCTCAAAGAAGTAACGCCAAGCGAACAATTATTCCCTGATTACCACCTACCGTCCGAAGAAGCCCGCGCGCTGGACCTGTATGGCGAGTTGCTTGACCAATTGGCTGCCAACGCTTGAGCGGAATAGCTGCCCTGCCTTCTCCTGTAGCACTGAGACAACATTTATGATCATCGATCCTGCCAATGTCGACCCGGTTAGTTCCTACAAACTCATGATTGGATCTATCACGCCGCGACCGATCGCATTTGTCTCCACCACCAGTCCCGAGGGCATCAACAACCTCGCACCATTCAGCTTTTTTACTGGCGTCAGCGCGAATCCGCCGGCTATCGGGTTCACCCCGGTCATTAATGGTGAAGGACGCCTGCGCGACACACGCCTCAACATCGAAGCGACGGGGGAATTCGTCGTCAACGTAGTGTCCGAGCATTTTGCCAAGCAAATGAACGCTACAGCAGTCGACGTCGCGCCCGAGGTCGATGAGTTTGAGCTGTCGGGGCTGACACCGGCTAGTTGTGAAGTCGTCGCCCCGCCCCGGGTCGCAGAGGCGTATGTGAGCATGGAGTGCAAGCTCATTCAGGTGGTCGAGATCAGTAACAAGATTCTCGGTGGATCGTTCGTAATCGGCGAAATCGTGCGCTTCCATGTGGACGACCGGGTGTTCGATGATTACCGTATCGATGCCGACTTGCTCGCTACCGTTGGGCGTATGGGCGGCAACACCTACTCGCGTACCGCCGACCGCTTCGACCTGCCGCGCCCGACGCTGGACGACGTTAAGCCTGCATCCACTTGACAGAGCCATTGTCGTCGAGCCGCCCAAACGATATCGCGCCTATTCGTTATACGTCGCCAGAATCGTTTTGAATTGCGCGGCCTGCCGACACTCATTTTTTGGGCGGCAAACGAACAAGCCCCGCTGCGGCAGAACGCGCAATTCGCCGCCGCCTTTAATTTCGCGCTGTTGATGCAGACATATCGCTGACACTCCGTCTGTCCGCTAACAGAGTGATTGCCCCAACGTCCCGATAGGGAATCGCGGCGAACGCGGCGCAGTTCAAAAATGCAGGTCGGCGCCAGAAACGCCCCGCTTCGCCCGGTGCCCGAAGGTGTGGCGGCTTGTGCCCCAATCGTTATAGTGCGGACATGAACGAATTGAATGCGCCTCCCGCTGCCATCGACGTTGACACAGCCAGTGCTACGGTCGTAGCCACAGTCGAAACGGTTCTACGGGAGCTACATGCCGGGCGCACGACACTACCGAGTGTGCGTCTGGATAGCTCGCTCGATCACGAGTTGGCGCTCGACAGCCTTGCGCGCGTCGAGCTCGGCAGTCGACTCGAGCAAGCTTTCGATGTCAGTCTCAAAGAGCAGCTCGTGTTCGACGCGACAACACCGCGAGACTTGCTCAGATCAGTATTAAAGGCCAGTGGCGGGCGTCCTCTGACACTGCGTACCGTCAGCGACTCACGTGTCCTTGCGCCTGCTGAAGGTAAACCGGAGCAAGCCCAAACCCTGGTCGAAATGCTCGAATGGCATGTCCGGCAACACGGCGACCGGCCCCACATTCAACTTTTTGATGACTACAGTGACGGAGAAGAGCTCACCTACGCGGCCCTGCATCGCGGTGCGATGGACGTGGCGGCGAATTTACAGCAACACGGCTTAATGCCCGGCGAGGCAGTCGCATTAATGCTGCCGACCGGTCCGGCCTACTTCCTGTGTTTTTTCGGCATCCTGCTCGCTGGCGCTGTACCGGTACCCATTTATCCGCCGTTGCGACGGCAACAACTCGAAGATCATTTGCGCCGCCAGAGTCGCATCCTCGCTAATTGCCAGGCAGCGATGCTAATCACCAGCACGGACGCTTTAACGGCCGCACGGCTGCTCACAATCGCCGTCGACAGTCTGCGCAAGGTGCTCGATGCACACGTGCTGCTCCGGGCCGACGCTCGATACGAGGCGGTGATTCGGCGACCGCAAGATACCGCCTTCCTCCAGTACACGTCCGGCAGCACTGGCGACCCAAAGGGCGTGGTCCTTAGCAACGCCAACTTGCTGGCTAACGTGCGCGCCGACGGCCACGCGATGGCTGCCGGTGATCGGGATGTATTCGTCAGTTGGCTACCGCTTTATCACGACATGGGTTTAATCGGCGCATGGCTCGGCAGTCTGTATCACACAGTACGCTTCGTGGTGATGCCGCCAATGACGTTTCTCGCACGTCCGGAACGTTGGTTGTGGGCGATTCATCGCTATCGCGGCACCCTGTCTGCGGCACCCAATTTTGCTTACGAGTTATGCCTGAACCGGATTGATGACAGTGCCATCGAGGGCCTTGATTTATCGACCTGGCGGGTCGCCGCGAATGGTGCAGAGGCCATCAGTGCATCGACCATGAGAGCCTTCAGCGCACGCTTCGCCGCGCATGGTTTCTCAGCGCAAGCGATGCTGCCCGTCTACGGACTCGCCGAATGCAGTGTCGGGCTGGCGTTTTCTCCGTTAGGACGAGAGGCGCTGGTCGAGACCATCAGGCGCGATACGCTCGCAGACAGCGGCATCGCAAAGCTCGTCGAGCCCGACACGGCGGGCGCCGACAAGCTGGAAATTGTCGCATGTGGGCAACCGCTGCCGCGGCACGAAATCCGCGTCGTCGATCGCGGTGGGCGGGAGCTTGCGGAGCGCCATGAAGGCCGCCTGCAGTTTCGCGGCCCATCCGCGACCGCAGGCTACTTCGAACATCCGCAAGCTAATGCAGAGTTATTCGAAGACGGCTGGCTCAATAGTGGTGACCGGGCGTATCTGGCCGCTGGCAATATTTTCATCACCGGACGTAGCAAAGACGTCATTATTCGGGCAGGACGAAACATCTACCCGCCGGAACTCGAAGACGCAATCGGCGACATCAGCGGCATTCGAAAAGGTCACGTCGCTATATTTGGTGTCACAGATCACGACAAGGCTACGGAACGAGTGGTGGTGCTCGCCGAGACCCGACAGCGTCACGAGGAGCAGCATCAGCGGCTGCGCCTGGCGATTAATCAGCTCGCCGCAGACTTGATTGGCGGGCCTCCCGAGGAAATCGTATTTGCGCCGCCGAACACAGTGCTGCGCACCTCGAGTGGAAAAATTCGCCGCCACGCGTGCCGAGAACGCTATGAGCGTAACGAAATTGGGCAACGCGACAGCGCCCTCTGGCTACAAACAGCGCATCTGGCCCTACGTGGCGTCGTGCCGCAATTGCGCAGGCTGCTGCGCGGGCTGCGCGCCTGGTTATTTGCGCTGTGGTGCTGGCCTGTGTTCGTGGCGCTGGCAACGATTGCGTGGGGGGCGGCCTGGTTGCCGCTGCCGCGGCGATGGTTATGGCAAGGCGTGCGCAGTTTAGCTCGTGGGACCGCGTTTGTTACCGCTACCCGCGTCCGGCTTGACGGACTGAATTCCGTGCCGGCTGAAGGCGAACCCTGCATCATTGTGGCCAACCATCAAAGCTATCTCGACGCCATTCTATTGCTCGCGAATATCCCGCGACCGGCCCATTTTCTGATTAAGGGAGAGCTGAGTCGCTCAATCCTGCTGGGGCGTCCACTGGCGCGGTTGGGTGGCTTGTTTGTCGAGCGCTTTGATGCCGCTGCGGGTATCGCGGGCCTGGAAGAAGCCGCTGATGTCCTTAAGCATGGCGGCTTACTGGTGGTGTTTCCGGAAGGTACCTTTAAGCGTATGCCAGGCCTGCTGCCCTTTCATATGGGCGCTTTCAATATCGCCGTGAACAGCAATGTCGGCATGCTTCCCGTAGCGATTCATGGGACTCGTTCAATACTTCGATCAGATTCGTGGTTTCCTCGCCATGCTGACATCGCAGTAAACATCGGCCAAATGCTCTTGCCGAGTGGTCGCGCTAGTGTCTGGTCGCAGGCCCTTGAGCTGCGTGATGCTGTGCGCGCTTATATTCTCGAACACAGTCACGAACCTGATTTGGCGCACGAATCCAATGAGGTCAACGCGTGATGGCTGTCTGCCGGAAGCGGGGGCGGGCTTGCGCCGGATTAGGAATGAGCAACGAGAGGTAGATGTTCTCGTCTGTCGCCCCCGTTATACCCAGGTTTGAGGGAAGCAGAACGCGCCGGGCCAAGGCCGCGCCGATTAATACGCAGGACTGAACCAGAGTCCTTCAACCAAGACAAACATGACGCGCCGATCGGCATCGGTCTTGTTCGCCCAGGTGTGGTTAGTAGCGCGCCTGGCCAGTGGATCGCCAGCCTGCGTCTCCGCTGAGGCAGTAACCGGCACCGCTAGATGGCGGGATAGAAACGGACTATCGGCGCGTATGAATGTAGTCGGATTTGATCGTCACTATCGACGTGTACCATTTTTGCATGCCCGCCGCGTCCAACTGCGACCAGTCGGGAATCTCCTCAACCAGTGCACGTCCGAGCTGATTGCCGAAGCGGACCAGATTGTTGTTCGCTGTTGTGCGTTCCGTATTCCACATCGCCAGCGCCTCGTCGATCCCGGCGCCAGAGGCAAGCGCCGCGCCGAGACTCACCATGTCGTTCATACCCTTGAGTGCCCCGGCCCCGCTGTGTGGACGTGCGAAGGCACCGGCGTCACCGGCGAGGCAGATCCGCCCTTTCACATAGGCCGGCACTTCGCAATCGTAAATAGCGTAAGCAAAAGTGTCGGGGCTTTTATCGGTGATGTCCGCGTAATAGCTGGGCAGATTTCGTCGCGCGGCAGCTTTGAGAGCCTGTTCAGTGTCGGGAGGCATGGAGCCCGGTGGCAATGAGCCTTGATGTTGTTGGCCACTTCTATCCGTCATGAACGCCGCCAATTCGGCAGCCGGCACCTGGCAATACACCCCCCAGTTGACCAACCGCGAGCCTCGCTCGAGCACATCGCCAGGACCGGGAACGAAATAGAAAATTCCGTGCCCGCCCGGGTGGCCCACGCAACGTATGCCATTTTCAAGGGCGGCTGCATCCTCAAGCTGGTCCTCGGCGATAAATCCACGCCACAAGACGTAGCCGGCATAGGCCAATTCAATCTCTGGAAACAACGTGCTTCGACCCAGCGACGCATAGCCGTCCGCGCACACAACGAGATCGAACGTCGCAGTGCTGCCGTCTGCCAATTCAACGACCGCGCCATCATTGCCGGACTGATGGAGTGCCACAACGTGTTGGCGCGTGAGATAGTGCTCGTCGTCGACTCGGTCGCGCAGATTTCGATACAGCGCACCCCAATTCAGCGCCGCCAGATTGGCAGGCTGATCCCAGGCCAGATAACCCAGGCGCGATTCCTCATCGGTTCGCCAAATTCGTGAAAAAGAGCGCGCGGAAATGTTCGGGATGTCGGCATCGACCAGATCACGCGCAATGAACGTATCGAACTCGCCCGAGGGCACGCCAATGCCTGCGCCGCGGTCCTTTAGCTCGTCGCCAGAACGCTCAAACACAGTCACGTCGAAGCCGCGCCGCGTCAGCTCGATTGCTGCACAACACCCTGCTATCGAGCCCCCGATAATTCCGATTTTCATAGTCTGCATAGTCGTGCGCCGCACCCGTCATCCGCTTTTTTCACGGTGTTCGAAAGTGTATGCGAAGTCGCACCTTGGACTGTGTCTTTTTTTGCAGTGCTCGATGCCGGCGCAACGCCGCAGCGCATCACGACGACCGCAAAGATGCCCGTCGTTGCGGGCGCAGGTCCTGATCACTCGCGGTCCCGCGCGTTCAAGTCAGGGGTTTGACGGCAATAATTCGCATCGCTATCTTCCTCGCAAATGGCCTCAATCATGCGAACAGATGGGAAGCAGGTACAATCTACAAGGCACGTCGAACGGCTGACAGAATTACTCTTTAGCGAAGTGAAAAGGAACATGAACACATTGCCTCAATTGCATCCAGTCCGTCGCGGCACCGACCGAGCGGACACAACTTTATGCTTGATACGATGTCGTCTTTTCGCGCTGGGTCTTCTGTGCCTCAGTGGGCTTCCGGGCGTAAGTATTGCCGAGACTGTCGACATCGATAAACTCGATGACGCGGCCGTCGTACAGGAAGTCCGACGCCTCGCAGAGGATGGCGATGCAGAAGCACAACTCCATCTGGGGCTCATGTATGCAGCTGGTTCAGGTGTGCGACAAAACGACGAAGAAGCCGTCATTTGGTTCGAGCGCGCGGCCAAGCAAGGCCATCCGGCAGGCCAATTCAATTTCGGTTATATGTACGTCCTCGGTAAAGGCGTGGCGCAGGACAGCGCCGCGGCAACCGAGTGGTTCCGCCGCGCAGCTGATCAAGGCAACGCAGCGGCGCAACACAATCTGGGCGTCTCGTACCTGCAAGGAACCGGGGTCGCTGAAAACGTGTCCGCGGCAGTCAAGTGGTTCACGCTCGCCGCCGAACAGGAGTTCGCCGCATCGCAGCACAATTTGTTTCGCCTATATGCTGACGACGAGGGTGTTCCTCAAGATGATGTTGTGGCACTCAAATGGCTTAACCGGGCGGCAGAAAACGGCAACGCGGGCGCCCAGTACAGTCTGGGCGACATCTATGGTTCTGGTGGCCACGGCATGCGCGCGAACTATGTGCTGGCCTATGCCTGGTGTGGCACAGCTGCGGCCGCCGGCTCAGCCGATGCGGTCACGTGTTATCTGGGCGCAGAGCAATATCTCGGCGACAGCGAGAAAGAACGCGCACGCGCATTGACCCTGGAGTTTCGCGAAAAATACAGTGAGAAATCAGCTGAAGACAAACGGCTGGTCGCTGACCCGCGAATTTTCCTGCAGCAACGCACCAAAAAAGTTGAGGCGCCGCACCGCCCGTACTAAGGCCGAATTACCTCCGCGCCTTTCGGTCACGGCACGACTTTGACCACAACACGGCCCAGCGCGCCGAAATCAGCCTCGTAAGCACCAGGCTCCCCGAGATGGATGCCCGTTTGGTTTCCGGGGATAACGACCTGACCTGCACGAATCTCATAGCCTTGCGCGAGCGCGAATTCGTTCACTACCCACAAAACATTAGCCCACAGATCACTGGCCTTACTCAGATCTCGGTGACCCAATTCGACCGCCCCGCGCCGGGTCACAACCGGAATTGACTCAAGTTCGAGGGTTGCCGCGGCAACCGGGACGCCAACGAGCAGATTCTTGAAAGCGACGTTTAGTGGTATGAGCGCTTTACGCAAATGCACCAGATCGCGCTTGACGCTACCGAAATCTGCCAACGCGCCATCCGCTATTTCAAGTGCAGGGACGATCTCGCAGACCACGTCTTTAAGCGCAGCGATGTCCGCCAGCGGTGCACTAACATCGGCGCAAAAGCGGAATCCGAATTCTGCTTCGATGATCAGCAGGTGAAAGTCCGAAGCCTTGACCGTGATTTCGTTTTTCAGCAGGCCACTCGCGAGCACGACCCCGCCGACGGGGGCAGTCGGGATGAAGCCGCCCTTGAAGCCCGCGATCTGATCGCCGTCACTGAGATAACGCGACACGACGTTTCTCTGCACGGCGTAAAGTTGCTGTTCATCCAGCTGCGGATGAATACGATAGAAATCCGGGTAGAGCGTGGCACCTCTTTTGGCTGCATAGACTAAGGCGCCCATATACTCCGTATCGACCGTTGGCTCTTCCGCGCTACAAATCGTACTGACAAGCGCCATAACCATCGCCGCACATAACGCTCTGGTTACGCGCATCACGCCCACTCAGCCTCAATCTCGTAACCAGTGAATTTGCGCATATTGATCACCCCGCTATCGAACAACAAATACTGTCCCTTAATACCTTCAAGCGTCCCGGCCACCTCCGGTTTTTTATCGAAATTGTGCGAAACGATTTTCTCAGGGAAGCGGGTCACGGGGTAATTGATATCGAGGACCGCTTCGTCAAGTATCGTCACCGAATCGTCACCATGCTCGGCGACAATTTCCTCAATCTCCGCGGCATTCTCCTGCAGTGCCGTCGCTGCAAGCGCGGCTAAATCCAGTGGTGCAGCATTACCCTTCAGAATGGCCCGCCAGTTCGTTTTATCGGCCAGCGTGCGCGCCAGCGTCACCTCGATAAGTCCCGCGACGTGACGCGTGCTGGCGCGCAAGATCGGCAGCGCCTGGGTAGCACCCTGATCCATCCAACGTGTCGGAACCTGGTTGAGTCGCGTAATACCGACTTTCAATCCGGAGGTATTGGCCAGATACACCAATGTGCCGGTCATGCAGTGTTGCTCACCCCAGGCCGGCTCACGACAGGTTCCGGCGGCGAAGTGGCAGGTCTCCGGTTTCATAATGCACATATCGCAGCGCGCCAGCGAGCTCATGCAAGGATAACAATGGCCCTGTGCAAAGCTCTTATTGGTTCGTCGCCCGCAGGCGTCGCAGAAAATCTGCCCGCTGTAGCGCAGCTTGAGCGGTTTACCGATACCCTCGTTCAGCGCCAGACGGTGTTCGCCAAGAACCAGTTCGTAGTGCACAACGTCGTCCAGACGGGTCGTCATTTTGCTCAATGTGCCACGCATTCTTACCAGCTCCGTACAACGAAAATTGGCGCATCATTATGGCGTACTGCGATGGTGAAACAAGCGCCTGCCGGCTCGCCCGAGTTGGTGCATAAGGTCCGGCTGAGTTTTGATGATCGCGTTGCGCAATCGGTTGGCGCGGCAGGTGCAAACGAGCAACGGCACGCCATCGATTCTACAATAGCCTTCGCGTCGTGAGACCCAGACCAAAATTGATCCACTCGCTCCCGGGCTCGTGTTGTGCAGAAGCTGATCGGCGATAAGACCGAGCGATACTACCGCAGCGCCATGTCATACCTGGCCAGCCACGAACATCACGCGACAGGCAATGGCGCCTGCGGAACCTCAGCCCAAAATTCCGGATCGTGTCCGAACATCAAACGCGCACCGCTACTCTGCAAAGCTTTTAGCCGAGTCAACGAATCCCGCATGGCAAGCTCATCGTTGACCGCGATAGGCGCGGGTAAACGCATCTCTTCGAGGCTCTGGCGCAAATAGCACGCATCACCGCACAACACGACTGGACCAGTCTCGGTTTGGAGTACAAGCGATTGGTGCCCCGGGGTATGACCGTATGTCGGCATGCACACGACCGTGCCGTCGCCAAAAATATCGTGTTCGCCGCGAGCTTCGATGCGACCGTGTCCGTGATCGAAATCAGCTGGGTTGTAGTGATTTGCCGCGCGTAGCTCCGGCACGTGAGCCGCTTCCCACTCACGTTGCTGAATAATATGGCAAGCATTGGGGATGAGTTCGTGGCCACCACAGTGGTCGAAATGCAGATGGGAACTGACTAGATAATTAATGTCCGCGGGGTCCACTTCCAAACTTTCCAAGCGCGTAGACACTTCCTCATTGGGCTCGTAGAAAATCTCGAAAAATGGTTCCAGTTCCTCACCGAGCGCTTTGGCACCATCTTTCTGGACACGTAACGACATGCCGGAGTCGAACAGTACCGTGCCACGCGGATGGCGAATGAAGTACGCAGGTACAGGGATTCGACAAACCCCCTCTGTGCCGTCTATCAAAAAGGGCATCGGCATGCTCAGCCAGCCGCACGTCATCGCGTAAATACTAACTGTCAAAGTCTGGCTCCTTTTCATTGTGATATCCGCCATCTCAGCTTACGCTAGCGCCCTGTTGCGCGCGAGTCGGTGGCCATGGTCGGATCGACAGTGATCAGGTCACAACGGGAATCCTTCTGGCCGCGAGCAACTCGGCTTCGCGACTGGAATACCGCAGGCTGAAACAGCGCAATGCTGCTTCGCCAGCGCTGCAGACACGATCGATAAAGCATGACGACAGGAGAACATCTATGCGGTGGACAGTTTACCTTTCCGGCGAAATTCACAGTGACTGGCGCGAACGGATAGCGGACGGTGTAGCGGCGCGTGGCTTACCCATAGACTTTAGTGCGCCGGTGACCGATCACGCCGCAAGTGACGCCGCCGGCGATATGCTGGGCAGTGAAGACACCGCTTTTTGGCGCGATCACAAGTCCTCCAAAGTCAACGCAATTCGAACGCGCACGCTGATTGAACGATGTGATGTGGCCGTTGTTCGCTTCGGTGATAAATACAAACAATGGAACGCTGCTTTTGATGCCGGATTTTGTGCGGCACTAGGTAAACCGTATATCACTTTGCACGATGCAGAGGTCGGACACGCACTAAAGGAAGTCGATGCGGCCGCCCTGGGGTGGGCACAGTCGACTGAACAGGTTGTCGAGTTACTGGCGTATGTCGCGCGGAGCTAAAGACGCTTAGTGCGGTGGCGGCCTCATAGGCCGGTCGCGCGGCGCTCCGGGCCCACCCGGGATGCACGCGACGCCCCCGACAACTGCAAAACATTGCCCTGAGAGAACGCCCTGCGGCGCAGTAAATGAACATGCGTCGCCAATACCAAGTGACGCGCAAGCGTCGATGGCGAAAGACGGCGGTGGCGGTGGCGACGGGCGACGCGAAAGCTCCCCCTGCTGTTCTGCGCTGGGCGGCCGCCCAGCAGGGACCGGCATTGGGGCGTTCTCTTCTATGTCTTGTGCGATTGCGCCCTCATTTCGCGGGCCGCGGCCAAATCGCGGGGTAATATCAGGTCTGTTTGGCTTGGGCGCAGACACTGGCGCGTTAACGGCAGTCGGTGGCTTTGATTCTTCCGGCCCAATCGACGTCCAGCCACCGAGCAGGAAGTACAGGCCGAGCACGGCAATTGTGGCGGCGGTAAGTGCCGCAATAAGCGGCACGCGGGATTTACTCGCTATGATCCCAGGTCGCCGGACGCTGCTGAGCGGCGCAGCGCCAGCCTCGATTGCGGCATCCAGTTCCGCGCGGAACTGCGCAACGGATTGTGGGCGCTCGTCAGGTTCAACGGCCAACGCGTGCGCTAGCGCCGCATTCAGCGCCGGTGTGATCGAAGCGTTGATCGACATCGCATCCTGTAGCGTATCTTCCGTTTTACGTTCCAGGCCGTCCGGCGGGCGAACCGCAGTCAATGTGTAATACAAGGTCGCAGCAAACGCGTAAATGTCTGTCCACGGCCCCTGATGACTACGCCGCAGGTGCTGCTCATAGGGCGCAAAGCCCCGCGAGATGATCACCGACAAGCTCTGCGTCCCCTCCCCGAAGGCCTGTCGTGCAGCCCCGAAATCCAGCAAGATTGGTACGCCAGCTTCAGTCAGATAAATGTTCGATGGCTTGATGTCGCGATGTAAGTACCCTTGCTCATGCACAGTGGCCAGTCCATCAAGAATCGGTAGCATCAACTCCAGCGCACGAGCCGGGGCTAAAACTTTTTTGTGGGTGATGAGGAACTCCACCAGCGACTCGCCGCGATAGTAATCCATAACCAGATAGCCGGTGCCGTTGGCAGTGAAGAAATCCCTGACGCGGGCGATATTCGGGTGGCTGAACTTGACCAGGATACGCGCCTCGCGGATGAACTCCTCAAGACCGGCCCGGAATATCTCGTCATCGTCGTGAGTGTGTGCGCTGACACTCACCTCGCCGGTATCGCGTCCCGCGATTTGAGCCGGTAAAAATTCTTTGATCGCAGCGGTACTTTCGAGCACTACGTCGAAAGCGAGATAGGTGATTCCGTAACCACCGGGCTTGCCGAGCACCCGGCCAATATGGAAGCGCTCGCCCAAAAGTGTACCGAGCGGCAATGCCAGAGCATGTCGCTCTGTCGCAGCGTCAAAGCCGCATATCGTGCACCGGCCGGGACTGTCAATCGGTGCCATACAACCGGCACAGCGTTCGAATCGACTAGTCACGGTAAGGGTGCTGGTTACTCAATCGGATTTACTGCTCATCACCTTAGAGCTTGCCAAGCTGGGATGCGAGCACGATAACGCTTACCGAGAACAATCATTGGTCAGCTGCCCAGCGCCTGCCGCAGCTGGTGCATAGTCAGCACGTGTTGATCAATACCGCGCCATGACGTGGGTCGAAAAATCGCTGAATACGCGACGCGCTGAATCCATCGGTGGTAGCAAGGTAATCTCCTTCAGTCCGGCGCGCTCAGCCTCTTTGAGCGTCTCGATAATGGCATCGGGCTCACCGGCCAGGATCCATGTTTGTATCGCTTCGGGCGTAATAAATCGACGCTCCTCCGGGACCAGGTAAGAACAATGACCATCATGAATTTGCAAATAACGCTTGCTCTCGGCAGTCGACATTTTCGTCACATAAGCGCAGTACTCATCCCACAGATTGCGCACCAGTGGTGGTATAAACGAGTCATCACCACTTTGCTGCCAGTTCTCATAGCAATAATGCAATGCAGCGGCGACCTGCGAACCGCATTGCTCGATAACGCGCTCCGAGGTGAGTTTCTCTTCCGGCCCCAACACGACTGCCGTCGTTAATGCGGCGGTGTGGAAATCGTCGGATAAGGTTCGCCCAACCGCCTCAGCGCCGGTGGTCATGGCGGCAATGCTCATGGCGGCCATTTCCGGCGGTTCATTGAGCGCCGAGATTCGTCCATCGCCATAGGCGCCGGCCGCACGCAAAGCACCCGGTCCGTTTGCCGCAACCCAAATTGGAATCGGCTCTGCGATGTCGATGAATTTTCGATCCAGGTGCAAAAATTTTATGTCGCGGGTTTCGTCACCGAGGCTGTAGCTCACTTCTTCGCCATGCAGCAACCCACGCACAACGCGCAGGTATTCGCGGAACGCTTTCGGCTTCATGGGCTTCATACCCATTACACGCATGGCGGTATGGCCCGTACCCATGCCGAGGAAAATTCGTCCAGGAGCGAGGGCCGCTATGCTCGCGATGGAGTGCGCTGTAACCGGCGCAATGCGGGTCGGCGCTATCGATACGCCTGTACCCAGCTTGATGCGCGAAGTATTCGCCGCAGCCAAGGCTAACACCGCGTAGCAGTCAGACCAGATCATCTGTGAATCCGGTACCCAGCCGTGATCGTAACCGAGGTCCTCGGCGAGTTTCAGAAGCTGCCAATCCTTGATGTGGGTCGCAACCATGGCTCCAAATTTCATCTCACGTTCTCCGTTTACAGGCTAGGGAAAAATGACTGCGCCATCCGTTTATAGCGTCGCACGTTCGCTGAATTCTTCAACAATCGGTTAAGCAAGTCGGCAAATAGTGCGATCGGCGGCCGGTCACCGTGGGCGAGGTCAGCGATCGTGCCCAATGGACAAGCACTCCTCGAACAACCATCGAAACTCGGCGAAGGTATCGACAATCGCGTCCGGCTTGTGCGGATGCTCGGCGGTACCGGGAAATATCTTTTCAAGCCACTCATGGTCCCAGCCTGCCCCGTTGAACAGCACCGATGTGATACCCGCGCGTTTCGCTGCGATGACATCGGTAGAACTGTCGCCGAGGTACCAACAAGCCAGATCCGCAGGCTCTTTGAGAACCTCCAGCGCCTTGTAAATCGGTTCCGGGTTCGGCTTGCGGCGAGTACTGTCATCCCCACAAATGGTCACGGCAAACAAATCGCACCATGCCCCATCATCGAGCTTGGCCAATTCGTGTTCAAAAAACTCGCGCTCGCGGTTGGTCAGGATGCCAATCGTGACGTCGAATTCATTCAGCTCGCGCAGCAACGCCAATTCGCCGCCCTCGAATGCGTGGACTTCACCATAATGCCGTCGGTAGGCGCGGTTGAACGCTTCGTGAGCGGTGTGTTTCGCGTCCTCATCGTTGCCGAACAGAATCTCGAAAATATCGGTGCGTGAAATCTTACGTTCACGCTTAATGCGCGGATGCAGCTTCAAATGCTTGCTGACATATTCAACGAGACGCGCATCTTCAGACGTTTTGCACAACGCCTAGGGCATGATGAGATGGTAAAGACCGAGCTCACGCAATCGCGGCAGCGTTTCGTCGACTGCCTCGTACATCGCATCAAGTGTATCGACCAGGGTGGCGTGCCAGTCGAACAACACGACACTAGGGGCGACAAGTTCGCGGGCGGCGTGGTCGAGGTCACGGATCATGTGGGGCTGGACACCTGGGAATGCCGATTAGAAGGCGCGTCTCTGTCCGATGAGTTGCAGAAACTCGGAGCGGGTTCGATCGGACGTGAGAAAGGTGCCCAACATCGCCGAGGACACCATGCAGGAATTCTGTTTTTGCACGCCACGCATCATCATGCACAAATGGCTTGCCTCTACGACTACACCGACACCGTGCGGCTGCACGGTTTCGAACACCGCTGTCGCTATCTCGTGAGTGAGTCGTTCCTGTATTTGCAGACGTCGCCCGAACATATCGCTAATCCGTGCCAGCTTGCTCACACCGACAACTTTTCCATCCGGGATGTAGCCGATATGGCAGCGACCGAAAAACGGCAGCATATGGTGTTCACACAAGCTGTAAATCTCGATATCCCGAACAATCACCATCTCGCTTGATTCAGATTCGAACAAGGCGTCGTTCACGACTTCGTGCAAATCCTGATTCGCCCCCTGGGTCAGGAATTCCAGCGCTTTCGCTGCGCGAGCAGGGGTTTTCAGCAAGCCCTCGCGTTGCGGGTCTTCGCCGATGGCTTCAATAAGTTGCCGATAGAGGTCTTGCATGTCGATATCCTATCACTAGGCACGTCGCTGGCGGAACTGATAGGTGCTCACCCTACCAACGGTGGTCAATTGTACGATGTCGAAAGTATGAGTGATTGGAGGTGCTGAGTCCGCCGCTGGAATTTCATCTGCGCAGCGAAACTGCCGTTATTTTTTCAATACCACATAGCCGTTCGCAATCACCGGAGCGCCGCTGTCGCTATCCACTGCGAACGGCACTATGCGGCCGTTATTATCCTCAAGCGGCTCCCAGCTACGCTGCTGCAAAGTCGAGGGCAGTAACACCATACCGCGAAACTGCCCGCCGATACGGGTGACTTGATGCGGATCTCCGTCGGCAAACTGTCGCACAATTTCGGAGACAGCGAGCGCCAGGGTGGCACTGCCGTGCAAGATAATATCTGGCAGGCCAGCCTCTCTGGCGACCCTCACATCGGTATGAATCGGATTCCAGATGCGCGCGCATTCGGTGTATGTATGCGCCAGGCCGGCGGGCACCGCGAGTGGGCTTACCCGCGCAGTGGTAGTGGATAGCGAATGCATCACGTCGGGGCTGGCCGGTACGGCAGTTCGCGGGCTGTGGTCCGCCATGTCGCCGTTGCCGACCGAGTTCAATTCAACGCCACGATACAGATTACTGCTGAACGTACGGCACACCAACTCAGCGTCCTGGTCGAGCGTATCGAAACACGTTGTCACCAACGCGCCCGGGCGGCGCGCCTCGATGCTAACGACGGTTGCGCGAGTTGACAGCCGATCACCCGGGCAAATGAGGCGGTAAACGTGGCAATCCTGGCTGGCATGCACCCCGCGCGGAAACTCTTCGGCAGTAAGCCCGCGCTCGCGCAACTGATCGCGGGAAGCGAGTGCGACTGGCCATTCCGGACAAATCGCGAACAACGGATGGGCAACGACGCCGTCAGCCCGAGAAGTATCAACATACACCGCGTCGTGGTCACCAAGCGCGGCGCTGTACGCCATGGTCCAGCGCTCATCGACGGCATGTTCGATGGGGTCCGTGACAAGACCGATTGCGGCGGTGGTTAAAGGCATAGGGGCGACCTCGACAGTGGCGACAGCCTAGTGCTGTGCGCGCATCAATGTTTCAGGCCGTAGCGGCCGGACGTGTGCGTAAGCGGCCAATAACGCGGGGGTCGGTGCCACCGGCGACGATGCGGCCTTTACTACTGTTGTCGAAATCTGCCATCTCCGCGCCCTCTAAATGCATTGCCGCCTGCCGCTGTGGAGCTCCGTATTATGGCAGCTCATCGCTGTCCGTCCAGAAGCTGCCAACACATCTGCGCTGGTCCACACCAGCGCCTTTCGAGGGAGTTGGGGCGCGCGGCTTCGCCACTCTTCTGACAGGCGCTGGTCGCGTTACAGCACGGTATGCGAGAATCGGAAACACTACCGCACGAGCCGGCTACCGACGCAATCGCTGCGGTGCGAGTTGCGCCCGGCGAACCTAGCAGGGATACCTTCAATGAGTAATTTTTCTTTCCCGCGCCCCAGCGATCCGGCGCCTGTTCAGGTCCGTGAAGCAATCGCCGGCAGCTGTGACGCTTGCAGTGCCGAGGACCTCATGCGTTATCCGGTCCTCTCCGAGGGGGGCTGGTTCATGACCGTCAAATGCCAGTCCTGTCTGCACTCGCAAACACGCGAGAAGTGGACTCGCCTCGGCCATGTCGTACTCGCAACCGACAGCCTGTAACAATGAATTTTAGTGAGGCGACCCAGTCATGATGGCAGTTGATGTAGGCGGCACTTTTACGGATGTCGTGGCGGTGAAAGACGGACTCATCCACACCGCTAAAGTATCCACCGATGTGCGCAACACTGATAAAAGCGTCGTAGCGGGCGCAGCGGAATTAGGGGTTGCGGGTATGCCGGTGTTTAACCACGCCAGCACCCACGGATTGAATGCGATCATCACACGTTCTTTGCCCAAAATCGGCTTTCTGACCACTGCCGGTCATCGCGACATTCCTGACATCGGTCGCACCTGGCGACCTACCGCAGCGCTCACGGACCCGAGTTGGCGGCGCACGTTCGGCGATGCTGGTCGACCACTGGTGCCACGATATCTGCGACGCGGCATTGTCGAACGCATCAAAGCTGGTGGTGGCATTTTCACGGAACTGGACGAACAGCAGGCTCGGGCGGAATTGCAGGTACTCAAGCGCTGCAATGTGGAGGGCATTGCCATTTGTCTGCTGCACGCCTACACCAACAACGTGCATGAGTTGCGGCTGCGGGAACTGGTGCACGAAGAGCTGGGTGATATTCCGTGTTCTGTTTCGAGCGATATTTCACCACTCGCCAAGGAATATGCACGCGCGTCGACCACGTTGGTGGATGTGTTTATGAAAATAATCTACGAGCAATACAGCCTGCGTCTCGACAGCGGCTTGCGTGAGCTTGGCTTTGACGGCCAACTCAATTTCGCCGACTGCACCGCGAATCTGATCCCCGCAGCGGACGCGATGCAGGCACCTTTCCAGGTGGTGTTCGCGGGACCGGCTGCTGGCACGGTCGGCAGCGCCCACTTCGGTGAACTCATTAGCAACGGGAATTTGCTGTGCGCGGATGTTGGCGGTACGTCTTGCGACATTTCACTGGTCACGAACGGTCAACCCTTTGTAAACACCACCTTCGAACTGGAACACGACTTAATCGTCAATGCCTTGTCGAACGACATCTCCAGTATCGGTGCCGGCGGTGGCAGCATCGTTGCTGTATCACCCAGCGGTGACATTACTGTCGGACCGCAAAGTGCGGGCGCAGATCCGGGACCAGCTTGTTATGGGCGTGGTGGCAGAGCGCCGACCATGACCGACATCTGTCTGCTGGCGGGACTGCTCGATCCGGATGGCTTCGCGGGGGGCAAAATGAAGCTCGACACCGGGCTCGCCAAAACGGCCTTTGAGAACCTTCAAACGCCGCTGCCGTTCGCCACCCGAATCCGTTATGCGTGGGACATCGGCCTGAACAATGTCGCCGAGGGCATATTTAATATCGCCATCAAACACGGCATTGATCCGCGCGACTACTCTCTCATGGCATTCGGCGCGGCCGGGCCGCTCTTGTTACCGGCACTGGCGGACATGGTGAATGTGAAAAGTGTCATCATCCCGCCCCACCCCGGACTGTTTTCCGCGCTTGGCCTGCTCAGTGCCGACCAGGCTTACGGCATTAGTCAAAGTGCGTACACCATCTTGTCACCAGATAATGTCGTGGCCATTGCAGACATCTACGCGCGCATGGAAACTCGCCTGCGCGAACGCCTTGGCGCTAACCAGGATGTTGAAATTGTGCGCGCATTCGACGCCCAACTGGTCGGGCAGACATGGGAAACGCCGTTTGTGCCGGTGCCAGACGGGTCATTTACCGCTGCCACGATCACGACCATGATCGAGAATTTCCATGTCGCGTACGCCGCGCGCAATGGCAATCGCTTCGACGCCATCCCGGTACAAGGCGTGACCTATCGTTTACGCGCAGTGGTGAAAACGGACAAGGTGAGTTACGCCACCCTGGCTAAGCGTGATGGTGAACCGTTGCGACCAGTTGGCACCAGCGTTTTACGACATGTCGCCGACGCCGAAGAGCTTGCGCAAATTTATGCGCGCGACGACTTGCGCGCTGGCGATGAAATCAAGGGGCCGGCGATTGTGCGCGAAGCGTTGTCGACGACCTATATTACCCAGAACCAGATCGGCCGTGTGGGACGATATGGGGAAATCAACATTCAGCGCAACGCGTAGGGAATGCGGTTATGAGTACTCAACCAGATGTCGATGGCAAGCTTGATGGCACATCAATAGGCCGCTTGCGCGATTTTACCCCCGAGCAGTTCGAAGCAACCTACCACTGCGACCGCTTCACAGCGATGGTGTTGTCCAATCGCTTGCGCTACACCGTAGATCACATGAGCACCGGGCTCATGTTCAGCGCTTTTTCCCCAATCATTCGCGACTGGTACGATTTTGCAATCACTGTATCTGGTCCGCCGGACATGGATTATCCGATGCCGGCCGTATCAAGTTCGTTACTGGTTTTCCTGGGTACCATGGAAGACGCCGTACGCAATATCGTCGAGGAATTTGGCGTCGAGAATTTGCAACCTGGCGACGTACTGATTTGCAACGATCCCTACCGCGCCGGCAACCACGTTAACGACACCTGTTTCATCCGACCCGTGTTTTATCAGGGTCGGCCAATCGCTTTTATGAACGCCCGCGCGCATCAACTGGATATGGGCGGCATCACACCAGGCGGCTTCAGCGGCACGAAAGCCAATGTCTATGAGAACGGCCTCGTCATCGGCCCAATGAAACTATTCGAGAAGGACAAACCGGTTCGCTCGACGTTTAGTCTGGTATTCGATAACACCCGCTTTGCCGGCTTCCTGCAGCCCGACTTCATGACGATGGCCGAACAACTCAAGCTCGGCGAGAAACTACTTCTTGAAAGTATCGAACGTTATGGCGAACAAGCCTATCGCGGCGCCGTACGCTATTGCTGCGACGCTTCGGCGGAAGCCATGGGTGATGCGCTTGAACGTGTCCCCGACGGTATCTATCACGCCGAAGGTTCTATCGACGCCGACGGCGTTGACGCTGAAGAACCGATTGTGGTGCGCGCAAGCCTGAACAAAAAAGGGCGCCGGCTAGAGGTCGATTTAAGTGGCTCTTCGCGGCAGGCACGAACGTGCATTAATGCTGGGCCGCTCGACGCGAAAACCGCTGTCGGCGCCGCGTTCAAACTGTTAGTCGACCGCCACACCCCGTTTACCTCAGGCGCTTACCGTCACATCGATATTGTCGTGCCGCCCGGCACGGTGCTTTCGGCGATGCCACCCGATGGCGCAATTATGCTGTATTGGGAGATTTCCTCAGTGCTGTTGAGCGCGATAGTCGAAGAGCTCGGAAAAGTTCTGAGTGGCGATGCGTTTGCAGGCGACTACGGCACGGTCTGCGTGCACAACGCGCACGGCAAGCATGCCGACGGTAGTGCCTGGCAAAGTATCGGCATTGTGGGTGGCGAGCACGGACCGTGGGGTGCAGATCGCCATCGCGACGGAGAAAGTTATACCGTGCCGTATATGGTCAACGGCCTCGATCCGTCGACCGAAGCCTCAGAGCTCGACGCGCCAACGCTGCTCATGCGCAAAGAATATGTGATCGACTCGGCTGGCGCGGGTTACAACCGCGGCGGCGCAGCAGTGCTAAAAGACGCCTATTGGGAACAGTCGGGTGAGCATTACAGTATTCCGATTCGGCTCAAAGAAGCGACTGGCTTTGGTGTCCAGGGTGGTGCGGCGGGTCGCGCAGGAGCCTGTTGGTTGTTTGAACCGGAGGACGAACAGCTGCAGGTCGCTGGCAAGCTGCTCCCGGTCAGCGATTCGGTCTACGCCCAGTCGACTCCAATGGCAGGCGTACTTGATAAGCAGAGCAAGGCACTCGATCCCGACGGCGAATACTTTTACTTCGCTCGGCAGTCCGTCTGGCACACCCGTCCAGGTGCTTACTCGCGTTACATCACGAATGCTGGTGGCGGTTATGGCGAGCCCCGTACCCGTGAACCAGAGCGAGTACTCGCCGACGTTCGCGATGGCTACGTTAGCATTGCTGGCGCACACACCGACTATGGCGTGGTCGTAATCGGCGACCCCGACTTCGACCCAGAGGGCTTAAGCGTCGACGCCGTCGCAACGGCGAAACTACGCAGCGCCTGAGTGGGTCGACTTGATCTTGCCAACTCGTGGCCTCATCTATAGCGCACTAACACCAGAGCAACGAAGAGAACACCATGAACCATCCTGACATCAGTAGTGCGACGACCAGTGAGTTCCCGCGCGCGGTGCTGGAACAGTCACGTTCAATTCCGGTGTTGGTTGATTTCTGGGCCGACTGGTGTGGACCGTGTAAATCTCTGGCGCCGACCCTCGAGGCTCTGGCTGCGAACCATGCTGGCGCACTTAAGATTGTCAAAGTCGATACTGACGCCGAGACAGCTATTGGGACTGAGTATGCGGTGCGAAGTCTGCCAACTTTAATGATGTTCGACGACGGTGCGAATGTCGGTCAGCTAGTTGGAGCCCAACCGCTGTCAGAGCTCGAGACATTCGTCGCCAAGTGGCTGCCTCGAGCATCGCAACAGTTTGTCGTGGCGGCGGAAACTGCCCGCTTAAGCGGCGACATCGCCACTGCGATCGAAGCGCTGGAGACCGGTCTCGCCGCTGATCCGCTGGACTTCACCATCCACCCTCTGCTCGGCGAACTGTACGTTGAGGCTGGCCGTGTTGAGGATGCGCAACGATTGCTGCGCGATCTTCCTGCCAACATCGCAGTCGACAAGAGTTTTGATGCGCTGCGCTCGCGTATCAACATGGCCGCAGCCACCACAAGCGTCGAAGGCGCAGACGACGAAGTCGGGCAAGCTTTTTCTGCCGCAATTGGCGCCGCTAATGCCGGCGACCATGACGCTGCAGTGAGCGCGCTGTTGGGCTTGCTCACCCGCCATCGCGATTGGAATGAGGGCGCAGTACGTAAAGCGCTGGTGGATATTTTTAATGTCCTGGACGGCGACCCTCGGATTCGTCAGTGGCGCACCCAAATGGCTCGCGCACTCAACTGAGTCGAATCGCGCGAACGCCCGTCTCATGCACGCAGTTATCGTCATACCGCGCGACGATTACGTTCCTACCTACGGCCGCGCAACAAAGGCGCGCGGAGCGCCAGCCTAAGAAAAGAGCCTTTCCCTGAGGCTTGCAGAGCAACTAAGCATAGACATCAAGACAACAGTGATGGCACGCTTGGGTCACACATAGTGCGTCTGAAACGCGCGCGATAGGAGTGCTGCGCATGCGCGGACGACAGGTCTTTATGGACAGTTTGGTAGCCCACGGTACGCAGGCTATTTTCGGCAACCCCGGCACCACCGAAAATCCCTTGCTCGACAGCCTCCTCGACTACCCGGACATCACCTACTACGTGGCCTTGCATGAAGGGATCGCGGTCGGAGCTGCTAGCTACTACGCCCGTGCGAGCGGGAAAACTGCGGTGGCGAATCTACATGTCGCGCCTGGTCTTGGCAACGCAATAGGCATGATTTATGGCGCTCTTAAAGGCGCAGCGCCGATGATAGTCACGGCTGGGCAACAAGATACGCGCATGCGTTTACGCGATCCTGTGCTGCGCCATGACTTGGTCGCCATGGCGCAGCCCGTGACCAAGTGGGCAGTCGAAGCTCAGTACGCTGACGAGATCGCGCCCATCATGCGCCGCGCCTTCAAAATCGCCATCGAACCGCCAGCTGGTCCAGTGTTTGTCGCGCTGCCGATCAACGTAATGGAGCAAGAAACGGACATCGGCGCCGTCACTGCCGGCGAGCTGTATCCGCGTAACCTGCCTGCCGCTGACGGCGTCGCGCGAATTGTCGAGTTGCTTGTTGCCAGCGAGCGGCCCGCTATCGTCACCGGTGACGAAGTGGTTGCTGCGCAAGGTAGCACCTTACTTACCCGCCTCGTTGAGCTGACGGGCGCGGCGGTGTTTACCGAGTTCCTGCGCACCAGCCAACCGATTGCCAATCACCACCCAAATCTGCGCGGACGCATTCCTCCGGATGGGGCCAGCATCGCCCAACTACTGAGCGCCTATGACTGTGTGCTTTTGCTCGGCGGCGCATTCTTTGAAGAAATTTGGTTCGACGCCGGGGACTCTCTGCCACCGGGCATCACAGTCGCGCAAATTGAGTCCGCACCGTCACGACTAGCGCACAATTATTCCCTCGACGCAGGCGTTGTCGGCCACCTGCCGGAATGCCTTCGTGCGCTCCTGTCGGGCCTCGAAGAGAAGGTCGACGACACCTACAGAAGTGGTGCCCGGCAACGCAATGCGGAATTTCTAAGCGTGAACAGGAGCGAGGCGGACGACTACGCAACCCAATTCGAAACACGCCGCGGTGCGGCGCCTATGTCACCCGGGGAAGCTTTCCATGCAATCGCCACAACGCTGCCGGATGACGTTCTGATTGTAGACGAGACGGTCACTAGCGGGACCGATATGGGCCGCGCTTTTGCTCTCGATCAAAACAACTTTTATTCCGGACGCGGCGGCGGTATCGGTCAAGGCCTCGCGGGGGCACTCGGCGTATCAATCGCCCGTCCGCAACACAAGGTAGTGGTGTTTTCGGGTGACGGCAGCGCGATGTACAGCATTCAGGCGTTGTGGACCGCCGCGCATCATGAGCTCGATATCCTGTTCGTTATTCTTTCCAACCGCGAATACCGCGTACTCAAGCACAACCTAGATATCTATCGCTCGCGTTTCAAAGCACTTGCCGAACGCCCTTACCCGCACATGGATTTGACTCATCCGGAACTCGGCTTCGCGAACATGGCACGCGGCATGGGCGTTGAAGCACGCACGGTAGCCAGCGCGGACGACATCACCAGCGCACTGGCGGTCGCGCAGTCTCAGGCTGGCCCGTTTCTTCTCGACGTGCTGATTGCCGGTAAACCGTAAATCGTGGCCCGATGACGTGTCGCCATATTGTCGCCATGGCAATGCGATAGAAAATGCTTTCCTAGCGGCGCGTACCGGCACCGAGATTTTGCACGACCATCACCTCAATCAAACGGGGACCGCGAGTCTTCATCGCATCCTTAAACTGCGCTTCGAACTCGAGCACGGTGGTCGCCTGCGTTGCCGGAACCTGCATACCCTGAGCAATCTGAACCCAGTCTATGATCGGATTAGAGAGGTCAAGCATAGACAGTGTTTTCGCGGTCGGTTCGTCGGTCTTTAGCCGTTCCAGCTCTACGTTCAAGATGGCATAACTGCTGTTGTTAAGTAGCACGACAGTCACATCAGTGTTCTCACGGGCCATGCTCCACAATGCCTGCACGGTATACATCGCGCTGCCGTCGGCCTGGAATGCGACTACTTTTCGATCCGGACATGCGAGGCTGGCGCCAAGACTCAACGGCAAACCCTGGCCGATGGAACCACCCGTGATCGCTAACCAATCGTGTTGTGCGGCACCCTGAGTGCGTAAGAACAACTCGAGTCCACAGGTAATCCCCTCGTCCGAAACGATAGCGTTGTCGGGCAGGTGTGCGCTGATAACATCACCGATGGTAGCGGGGGTGAGTTCGCCGTCGACGATTTCGGGCGCGACTGCGGGTTGGGTCGGAAATGATTTCGGTGCGTCGAGCACTGCAGCGAGACCGAGCGCCGCCGCCGCTACGTCATCATCAAGGCCCGCTAAAGTGACCATCGCGCATCCTTCCGGTGCCAGGACGCTGGCAACCCCAGGATATGCAAAGAATGCAACCGGTTGCGTGGCACCAACCAGGACCATCTGTTCGTATGGCTTCAGAAACTCAATCGCTTGTTCAGCAAAATACGGGATGCGTTGCAGCACTGCGCGACCGACCCCGCGCTCGAGGCGGCGCGGGAATGTCTCGCATAATAGATCAGCGTCAGTGGCGTCGGCGACGCGTGCGAGTGCCGACAGAGCCGGATCGCGCAACGCATGGGCGCCAATCACGATGGCTGTCTTTTTTCCGTTACGCAATGCTGCAGCGGCGTTCGCAACCGCATCCTGGCTCACTTGAGCAAGCGGCGGCGGTTGCAGGCGGTCAAAGGATTTCTCTGCCGATTCCCAAGCATGATTGGCCGGCACGATCAGCGTTGCCACTTTGCCCCACCCCGCCATTGAGGCCTGCACCGCCTCAGCACCAGCAAGAGCAAGATCATCTCCCGACTCCGATACCCGTACCCAATGCGATTGAAGCCGGGCATGGCCGGGAACATCTGAGGTTAGTGGTGCATCGTACTGGTGATGCCATACGGCATGATCTCCAACGATATTGACGATCGGTGAGAATCCTTTGCGTGCGTTGTGCAAATTGGCCATGCCGTTTGCGTAACCGGGGCCGAGATGCAGCAACGTAATCGCGGGCTTGTCCGCCATGCGCGCGTAGCCATCGGCAGCGCCGGTGACAACGCCCTCGAACAAGCACAACACGGGACGCACCGACTCTGTTTTTCCGATTGCGGTGACAAGGTGCATTTCCGACGTACCGGGATTCGCAAAGCAGATCTCGATCCCGGCGTTAACCAGTGAATCGAGCAAAGCGTGTGCACCGTTCATAGACGTTCCTTGCAGTTGCTGATTGGCAGTATGCATTTTACGATAGCGGTGAGTTTTAACCACCAGAGAACGCGCGATTCTGCGCCGAGCGATGACCACTGACTGGGCGTACGCTAGTCCGACCGCAACACTGGAGTGCAAGCAGTGAAAACGCAATTATTGACGCTGAGCGAATATCACGTGTGGGCTTTCCAGTCCCTGTACCGTGCACTGCTCCCCATGAGCGAGGACCACTACCGAGCAGATTGCGGCTTGTTCTTTAAGTCTGTCCACGGCACGCTGAATCACTTATTGGTTGGCGATCGCGTCTGGTTTGGGCGTTTCGCGGAAGAACCTTATGCTGTTGATGGCCTCGATCAGGAATTGGAAAGCGACCGCAACGAGCTCGAACAAGCGTTATGCGCGCATAGCTACCACTGGCGCAACTGGATCGATAAGCAAAGCGCTCATCGCCTCGATGCAGATATCAGCTACACCAACATGAGCGGCGCCCTGTTCAATAACCCGTGCGCAGCAACCCTCCTGCATGTGTTTAACCACGCCAGCCATCATCGCGGGCAGATCTCCGCCGCGATAACCCAATTTGGCTACCGTGCGCCTGAGCTGGATTTGATTAATTTCCTGCGCTCGCAAAGCGGCGCGCCCACACCCTGACGATTCCGCCAATTACTCCCGCACGGGGACGATAGCCGCAATCAAAGCCTCTTCGCTGACCACCCGAGTGCGGTGACCTTTGCCATCGATGTCCTCAACCAGCAGCGTTGACCCGGCCTTAACAATGCGTTTTTCACCGTCACCGGTTTCAATTTCGAACGTGCCCTGCAGGACAATGACATATTGCTTGGCCGGGGCCGGATGCCAGTCGCCAAACCACCCTGAAGGCATGGCAAGAAACGTCAGCGCTTTAGCCGGGAGCGGAGTCGACACTGCAATCGGGGCAGTCGGCGGCGCGAAATCCTTCATTGATAGCGCGACTGCGCCGTCCGCGAAGTGCGTCAGCTTATCGTCGCCAGTGTAGATGCGCGTCACCTCGATGAGCGGTGCCGGCTGGTCGTTGGCAAGCGCGGACAGCGCCATACAGATCAGAAGCGGGATGCATAAAAATCGCATAGATGGAACCTCGTGTGAAAAAATCTCTCGTCAATGCCGGCAGCACAGCGCAGACCGCCGCGTACTTTGCTCGCACCCGCCCGAAAGCGCTCCAGTCGCCGCCCGTCATCGTGGTCATCGTCGGCCTGGGGTTGCCCCTGTTCACTGACCGGCGCGCCGCGCGTTGCGTTGTACTAACAGGCAACACATTCAGCCAGACGAACCATCAGTGCGTCGAAAGGGTCGGCAGGGTCGGGATCGAGCAGTTCGAACCACCGGTGAGGAGGGACTGTCGCCCGTGGCCGCGGCGCTCGTGACATGCCGAGCCAGTCAGTTGTGCCAGGCGTATGATCAATCGTCGAGCTTAAACGCTAACGCACTCGGCTCACCGCGCGCCACTGCTGCCGAGTGTTCGTGAAAATTCAACATCGCGATCAAATTCTCGCCGCTCGCCATGCGCTGACGCAGTTCAGCTTCCTTGACCTGAATGTCCGCCGCGCCAGCTAGCAGCCCGTCGATTTCTTTCGCGCTAACGGCGACCACGCCATCATCATCTCCGACCAGGATATCGCCCGGCTCAATCACCACGCCGCCACACTGTACTGGCACCTGCGTTTCCATCAGTTTCATTGTCGTGCCCGCGCACGGGCAATATGAGCGCGCATAAACCGGAATGTCGAGCGACGCGATGGTGCGCACATCACGCACTGGACCATCGACGATGATACCGGCGAGGCCGCGTCGCTGTGCCTCGATGGAAAACAATTCACCCAATACCGCGCGTGTGCTCGAGCCAGTGTCGATGACCAGCACTTCGCCGGCCCGCGACTCGTCGAGGCCTTTGATCACGGTCAGGAAATCTTCGCGGCAGCGTACTGTTCGCGCCACCCCGGCGAGCTTACGCCCGGGTGCGATTGGGCGCAGCCCGGCATCGAGTACGCGGAGTGATTTGTCGACGTCAGTAAGTGAAGAGGCATCGAGGGCAAGTAATCGTTGACGTAGCTCTGGAGTCATATCGGTGATACCTGATTCTTTAATTCTGCCAGCATGGTTTGGTTCGCGGCGGCAAATACAGCGACGTCTGCACCACTGCACAGCAGCGTAAAGCCCTCATCCTGGCGCGGCTTCAGCGCGGCTGGCGTGCCGCCAAAGCAGCCCATCCGCATGCCACTGGCGCGACAAACCTCGCGCACGTGCGCAACAGCAGCGACCACTTCAGGCGCATCCAGCTGGCCGGTCTTATTGAGACTCGCAGACAGGTCGTAAGTACCTATCAATACGGCATCAAGGCCCTCGACCGCGCAAATTTCCTCGATGTTTTCGACTGCGTCGATATGTTCGGCCTGTACTGCAACCGTGGTAGAGTCATTCGCCTCAGCGAGATAATCGTCCATCTTCATACCGTAAGTACTTGCACGGCTCAAGCCAATGCCGCGTGTTCCGAAAGGTGCGTACTTCGCGTAACTGACGATTAAACGCGCGTGGGCCGCAGAATTAACCTGCGGCACGATGATGCCGGCGGCACCGGCATCCAGTGCGCGCTTGATTGAAACCTCGTCGCCGCGTGACAACCGAACGAGGCATGGCATTGCTCCGGCCGTACGAACGATGTTTTGTACTGCGTTCGGCAATAACGGTGCATGCTCAGTTTCGATGAACAGCCAATCGAAGCCGACGTAGCACAAGGCCTCGATGAGTTCCGGGGACTCCACAGTCACCATAGTGCCGTAGAGTTTATCCCCAGCCCGTAAGCGGCGGCGAAATTCGGCGTGCATGTGCGGGATAACTCCGAGGCGACCTGGTTCGATTCTAGCAGCCCACGAGTGGTGATGGCCGATACGCTCGGGGTGGCTGTGAGCGAGGCAGCTATCGAGCTGAGTAGACAGCACTACAGAAGTAACGACACCCGCGGTCCGTCGCCGTTGGGAAGTCAGCGACATTGAACGCGCAACAGTGCTGCGCTTGTGATGGCGCAGCTAGCTCTTGATGTCGAACTGCTGCTGCCAGGCAAGTCCTTTCGAATCGACCACCTCGGCGCGCAATTCGGCGGCGCCATTCGGTTTAAAGAAGAAACGAAAACTCGGATCGGCTGAAACTGAGAACCCGGTTTCCGCAATCATGATCAACGCATCGCCCTGGAACAGCTTCACTGTTTTCACATAATGCTCTGGTCGAAACAACTGAGTCTTTTGATCTTTCTGCATTCCCGTAACATTCGGGTGGCTAAGCAAAAACTGACCAATCATGAGGTCGTCCGATTCCGCGCTTGGTACGGCGCGAAATTTCATGTCACCAATACGCTCCATGGCGGCTGCGTAATCAGCCGCGAGCGGCGCGGAACAGCCACCTTGCGCTTTGACGAAATTGGTCACCAGATGATGCTCGCCGGTATTAAGAACCGCCACTGCGCGAATGTTCGTATACATATCGACGCGTACCCGCATCGCCAAATCGGCGCGCCCTGTGTGCGGGCTTAATGCAAACTTGCCGACCAGCGGCTGTGGGTTTTTTTCGACGAATAAATAGATCTTAGCGATGTATTGCGCGGGCGTTTGTTCGATTCCAGCGGTGATCGAAACTGGCGTAAATGCCGCATCTTCAGCTCGATAAGGCGTCTTCATATCGATTATCGAGCGCCCTTCAATCAACACAGTATCGCCAAAGTAGGTGGGCCTGAGCAAAGACTCCCACACATCAACTTCCGATTGCTCGGCACACAACGTTGGGCTGGCAAACATCAGCACCAGGAGCGCGCGCACATATCGGTACGGATTATTTGATTTCATCGGCTTCTCCAGAATGAGCAGCGCAAGCGGCAGTTGATGTTTACCCGGAAACCGGGTCACCACTCGCGACGATGGCGTCTTTATCAAGCAGCCTGGTAACGAGCAGTGTTGGCGCGTAAGTGCGACGCCGGACCTTGCAAAATTGCCAATGTACGGCAACGATATGCGTCAATTATGCACCGAAAAAACACAATCCTGGCGCGGCGCGCATGAGGTTCGTCTCGAAATCTCTGGTCGTGACCGTTTTCGCGCTCGCGACGATGTTGTTCCTGTTGTTGTCGGCGATTCCTGAACCGCCAGAACCAATCCCGGATAGTGAACAAAAGACCCAGCTACCGAGCGCGATTGAAACGTCGGAGCCGACTGTTGGGCCACAAAGTGCGATTGCGAACGAACCGCCAGCCGCAGCGCGATACTACTTTGACGTCGTGGATCACAGTGCAGATGACTTCAAGCAACTGTTGCGCCGGGCGCATATGATCTACGAACAATCGCCCCTCGATCAGCGCGAGGAGCTGGAGGTCGTATTGGTTTTACACGGGCCGGATATTGCCTATTTCAAAGCCGAAAATTACGAGCAGCACCAGGAAATCGTTGATTTAGCCGCCAAACTTGACGCTTTCGGTGTGTTCGATTTCAAAATTTGTGCGCGCAGCGCTTCGAAACTCGGGGTACTGGAAGATGAAATTCCGGCGTTTATCGAATTCGTGCCTTACGGACCATTAGAAATCAGCCGGCTCGAAGAGGCCGGTTATATGCGCCTGTAGGGCGCGCGCCCCAATCGACTTACCTGAAATGGCGATAGCCGGAGACATCCGGATTCTTGACCGGTAACCCGTCCGCATCGCGACACGTCACCCCTTGCCCCCCTACGACTTGACCGATCACCGTTAATGCGTCCCCGCATTGGCGGGCCGCGTGTAGAACTGCGGACAATTGTGCCGGCGCCACGCATAGTGCAAGTTCATAGTCATCGCCGCCAGTCACCGCATAAGCAAGTGCCTGCGCGCGAGGACAGTGCTCGACCAGTGCAGGAGAAATCGGTAGCAGCTCTTGGTCAATCTGAATCGCGACACCACTGGCGGCGGCGATGTGCCCGAGATCGGCAAGCAAACCATCCGAAATATCTATCGCGGCATGCGCGAGTTGGCTCACGGCGTGAGCCAACTCGACCCGCGGCGTCGGCCGCCAGTAGCGGGCCAGCAAGTAGGTCTCATGGTCAGTGGATTGTCCGCCATCACTGAGTAGGTCCAGCGCCGCGCGCGCATCGCCGAGGGTCCCGGAGACCAACACATGATCGCCGGCGCATGCGCCACTCCGTAATAATGGGGCGCCCTGCAATGCACCGATCAACTGCAGCGATATCGTCAGCGGGCCGCGTGTCGTGTCACCGCCAACCAGCGCGCAGTTGTGGCGTGCCAGCCCTTCGCCGAGGCCGGAAGAGAATTCTGTCAGCCAGAGCTCGTCGGCGCTCGGCAAGGTAAGCGCAAGCGTGGCAAAACAAGGGGTCGCGGCCATCGCGGCGAGATCACTCAGGTTGACCGCCGCAACCCGAAAACCGAGCTCGCGCGGTGGCGCGTGCGCCGGAAAGTGGCAACCCTCGACCAGGGTGTCGACTGCCAGAACCAATTCTCGACTCGGACTGGACACGATTGCGCCGTCGTCACCGATGCCCTGGGTAACGTCCTTGCGAGCCCCGCCCAGCGGCGCGAAAAATCGTTCGATGAGTTTGAACTCATCCATCGTGCAGGAACGCCGGGCTCAGGTGCCAGCGCTAATTTCGGTACCGCGCTGGGACTGCGCCAAACGATCGAGAACACCGTTGATATAGCGATGGCCATCGACTGTGCCGAACATTTTGCACAACTCAATGCCTTCGTTAATGACAACCCGATATGGCATTTCGAGACAATGGCGCATCTCGTAGGCGCCGATCAGCAGCACGCTACGCTCAACCGGATCGAGCTTGAGCCAGTCACGGTCGACACACGCCTCGAGGTCGCTTTTAAGCGCTTCGAAATGACGAGGGACTTCGCGCAACAAAACTTTGAAGTAGTCGAGATCAACGCTTATCACTTCGCGATCAGCGAGAAATTCGTTAACGATATCGTTCGGTTCGAGCCCGGTCATTTGCCACTGGTAGAGCGCCTGGACAGCGCAGCGGCGTGCTCGGATGCGACCGCGAGTTGCTGGTCGCCCGACCATGTTCAGAGCTGACGCAGCAAGGAGATCATTTCGATTGCCGTCGCCGCAGCCTCGGCGCCCTTGTTGCCGGCCTTGGTGCCGGCCCGCTCGACAGCTTGTTCAATGGTATCGGTAGTCAGGACGCCGAATACGACAGGTACACCGGTCGTGTTTCCGGCGTCAGCCAGGCCGCGAGTACAACTCCCTGCGACGTGCTCGAAGTGGGCCGTCGATCCGCGGATGACTGCACCGAGCGCGATCACAGCGTCGTACTTTCCGGAACTTGCCAGCTTGTGCGCTACCAGCGGCAATTCAAACGCGCCCGGGGCGCGCACGATGGTGAGCTTCGGTTTGACAGTTGCCGCGCGTTGCAGAGTATCGACACATCCTGCTTCCAGGTGGTCAACGATGAAGCTGTTAAAACGTGCGCATATGATCGCAACGCTTGCGGCCTGGTCGAGGACCATTTGCCCTTCAATGGTGGTGAGGTTTTCCATGCTTGGTCCCCTGTCAGGTTACGTATTCAACGACTTCAAGACCAAAGCCTGAAATTGCGTGATATTTTCGCGGATTACTCATCACCCGCATTTTGCGCACCCCTACATCGGCGAGGATTTGTGCACCCAGTCCGATCTGCCGCCAGTCCATGGGATTCGTTTCGCGTTTGGGCGCCGCTTCGCCTGACTCATCGCCCAGACGCCCCACCTGAAGCATTAAATCTTCATTGTTGATCTGGTTGCCAAGTACGACGACCACGCCTTCGCCGGCCTCGCTGACCCGCTTGAGTGCGTCCCGTAATGGCCAGCCCGCATCCTTGCGGATACTGGCAGTAAGGTCTTCGAAAGGGTTGTAGATATGCACACGGACCAAGGTAGGCCGCTCAGGATCAATCTCACCTTTGACCATAGCCATATGCACGTCGCCGTGAATCGCATCTTCGTAAGCGTAGACGGTGAACTCGCCAAACTCAGTTGGCAGGATGGAAGTTGCCGCCCGCTCGACGGTTTTCTCGTTCTCAATACGAAACCGAATCAGGTCGGCAATCGTGCCAATCTTGACATCAAAATCCTTGGCAATCTGTTCCAGGTCAGGACGTCTGGCCATGGTGCCGTCGTCCTTCAGGATTTCGACAATCACGGCAGCCGGCTCCAGGCCTGCAGACCGCGCAAAGTCGCAGCCAGCTTCAGTGTGCCCGGCGCGTGTGAGAACCCCGCCAGATTGCGCCATCAGCGGAAAAATGTGGCCAGGTTGAGTGAGATCGGCCGGCCCAGCTCCCGGGGCCACCGCAGCTTCTATGGTGCGTGCCCGATCAGCGGCAGAAATGCCGGTTGTCACACCCGTCGCGGCCTCAATGGATACGGTGAAGTTGGTGCGATGCGTGTAGCGGGTGTCCTGCACCATGAGGGGCAGATTCAGCCGCTGACAGCGATCTTCGGTCAGCGTGAGACAAATCAGGCCGCGTCCGTATTTGGACATGAAATTGATGTGTTCAGCTGTGCAATGCGATGCGGCGATAATGAAATCGCCCTCGTTTTCACGATCTTCATCGTCCATGATGATGATCATCTTGCCGGCGCGGATATCGTCGACGAGTTCCTGGGTTGAGTTTAGTGCCATGATTTACTGCGGATCAAAAATACCCGCTGATTATAAACGCTTGCAGTACCTGCCGTCCGCGTCGAATTTGCCCGCCTGCTCGCTGGCCGGCTCGGTGAGGGTGCAAGAATCTTAGTCGCCGGGCTGGACCATTCCGGCAGCGCTGAGGCCGGCCAATGTCAAGCCACCCTGATCGCGCTCTGAAGTTTGCATGAGAAGCCGCTCGATGTAGCGGGCCAGCAGGTCAACTTCGATGCTGACTGTATCGCCGGGTTGCAGTTGACCTAGCGTCGTGCGTTCCAGCGTATGTGGAATCGTGAGCACTTCAAAGAATGCCGCGCCGGCGGCGTTGACCGTCAGACTGACCCCGTCAATGCACACCGAACCCTTGCTTGCCAGGTAGCGGGAGAGCTCGGCAGGTATGGAGACTTTCAGGCCCAGGTACTCACCACGGGGCTCGAGCGCATCGAGGGTGCCGACGCCGTCAACGTGCCCACTGACCAAATGGCCGCCCAGGCGCTCATCGAGCCGCAGTGCTTTTTCGAGGTTGACCGCAGCACCGACGGCGAGACGTCCGAGCGCGGTGCAGCGCAGGGTCTCTCCGGAAACATCGACTGCGAAGCTGCCTTTATCGAATGACACAACGGTCAGACACGGGCCCGAAACCGCGATCGAATCGCCAAGCGCAACGTCACTCAGATCCAGATCCGGCGCGTTGATACGTATGCGCATAGCCTCGCCGCTGGCGACTATCTCAGCAATGCTGCCGACGCTTGCAATGATTCCGGTGAACATAGCTAATCCTCTGTTTCTCGATCCCTGGGCCTGAAGGTAAGCGCAATATCGTCACCTAACTGCTCGGATGTATGTAGTACCAAGCCAGCTGCGTCTGCGAGCTGTAGCGGAGAATCGACATCCAAAGCACGTCGCGCGCGCTTACCGAGCAGCTTGGGCGCGAGGTGGATAATCAGTTCGTCAAAACAACGCGCGTCAATGCACTGACCGACCAGCGTCGGTCCGGCCTCAACCAGGATCTCATTGACCTCAAGTTCAGCAAGGCGCCTGAACACACCCTTTAGCTGCGGGCGTCGGCCTTCCGCAATGCGCTCTACTTGAGCACCAGCTTGTTCCAGTGCCGCTGTTTGGGTGGCATCGGCGCTCCCAGTGAATATCAGGGTTTCACCAGGCAATGCGAGTATTTTCGCCCCTATCGGTGTGCGCAGCGTGCTGTCGAGAATTACCCGTCGCGGTTGCCGGCCAGCCATGTCGAAGCGCGCATCGCGAACGGTCAGTGATGGGTTGTCCGCGAGCACAGTGCCGACCCCGGTTAACACTACGCACGCCTGCGCGCGCAGACGCTGAACATCGGCACGCGCCTGCGGCCCTGTGATCCATTGACTCTCACCACTTTCGAGTGCGGCGCAGGCGTCGAGACTCATAGCGAGCTTGATGCGCACCAGTGGGCGGCCGGTCTTCATGCGCTTGAAAAAACCGGCATTCAAGACACTTGCTTCGGCGGAGCAAATTCCCTTCGTCACCTCGAGGCCTGCGCCGGTTAAAAATTCGCCACCCCGCCCCGCTACAAGTTTGTTCGGATCCTCAAGCGCGTAGACGACACGCACTATTCCTGCGTCGACCAAAGCCTGAGTGCACGGTCCGGTGCGCCCTTGGTGATGACAGGGCTCTAGAGTGACATAGGCGGTTGCGCCGCGACTTGCGTCGCCGGCATCGCTGAGCGCAACAATCTCGGCGTGGGGTTGTCCGGCCCGGCGATGATAGCCGCGCCCGACAATTGCGCCGTCTTTGATCAGCACGCAACCGACACAAGGATTCGGTGACGTCGAATAGCGACCCTGTTCGGCGAGCGCGAGCGCGACACGCATAAACGCCTGATCGTCAACTGGATAAGTCACACCTGGATAGGAAGGCTGCGCGTGAACGCCCGCTTCGTCAGTCCGGTTTACCCGGCTTTTCCGGGTCCAGCAGTTCGAGTTGTTGGTCGCGAAGCGCCGGCGGCAAGTCGTTTTCCAGACGTTTTATTTCGTCGAGGAATGCGCGCACATCCTCGAAGCTTCGATACACAGAGGCGAAGCGCACGTAGGCCACCTGGTCCAGCCCACGCAACTCGTCCATCACCAGCTCACCGATGCGAACGGTATCGATTTCACGCTCGCCCGTCTCACGAATACGGCGTTTGATTTGATTGAACGAGTTTTCAACCCGCTCCATCGGCACGGGGCGTTTTTCGAGCGCTTTAACCACCCCACGACGAAGCTTTTCGTCGTTAAACGTTTCCCGCCGCCCATCGTTCTTAATGATGCGGGGGAGGCTCAGCTCAGCTGTTTCGTAAGTCGTAAAGCGCGCTTTGCAGCTCTGACATTCGCGTCTGCGTCGGATCTGGTCGCCATCGCCCAACAAGCGGGAATCAATGACGCGAGTATCGGAATGGGTGCAAAACGGACAATGCATTCAGGCGCGCCTGGCTGGCCCGAGGGTACGCCGAGGACGTGCCGGCTCAGACCGATTCTCGTGGCAGGGACACGGCGGGCGGGTCGACTCGATCATGGGTAAAACTCTCACTCGGCGTAAACCGGGAAACGACCGCACAGTTCTTCGACCTGGCCGCGTACACGCGCAATCACCTTATCGTCTTCCAGCGCATCGAGGACGTCGCACATCCAGCCGGCCAGGCTACGCGCTTCGAACTCGCCGAATCCGCGTGTGGTCATTGCTGGGGTACCGACGCGAATACCGCTGGTTACGAATGGTGATTGCGGGTCATTAGGAACGGCATTCTTATTCACGGTGATATGGGCGGCGCCAAGCGCAGCATCGGCTGCTTTTCCGGTTAGCCCCTGCGCACTGAGATCGATCAAGAACAGATGATTATCCGTACCGCCAGACACCACGTTGTAGCTGCGCGACATGAAGGTCTCGGCCATTACCCGTGCATTGACCAACACCTGCTCTTGATAGGTCTTGAACTCAGGCGCCATGGCTTCTTTAAATGCGACCGCCTTGGCCGCAATGATGTGCATCAGGGGACCGCCTTGCAGACCCGGGAATACTGCCGAATTTAATTTTTTCTCGAGTGCCGCATTACTTCGCGCGAGCAGCAGTCCGGAGCGTGGCCCACGCAACGTTTTGTGTGTCGTCGACGTCGTCACATCCGCGAGCGCGACCGGGCTCGGGTAAAGCCCGACCGCGATTAGGCCAGCTACATGCGCAATATCGGAGACCAGATAGGCACCGACATCATCGGCAATCTGGCGAAATAGAGCCCAATCCACGATCCGGGAATAGGCCGAGAAACCGGTCATGATCATGCGGGGTCTATGTTCGTGAGCGAGCTTAACCACCTGGTCGTAATCTATCTGCCCCGTGGCCGGATCCAGTCCGTAGGATATTGCGTTATACGTCTTACCGGAAAAATTTACCTTGGCCCCGTGGGTCAGGTGGCCGCCGTCGGCGAGACTCATACCGAGCACCGTGTCACCCGGGTCGAGTAGGGCCAGATAGGCAGCACCGTTGGCTTGCGAGCCTGAGTGCGGTTGGACGTTAGCGTAGTCTGCGCCGAACAATTTACGTGCCCTGTCGATGGCAAGCTGTTCCGCGATGTCGACAAATTCGCAGCCACCATAATAGCGTTTGCCCGGGTAACCCTCTGCGTATTTGTTGGTCAGAACGGTACCGGCTGCTTCAAGCACTCGCAGGCTGGCGTGATTCTCTGATGCTATCAGTTCGACGTGCGTCTCCTGACGAGATTTTTCCGCGTCAAGGGCTGCTGATAATTCAGGGTCGAAACCAGCGATGGTCATATCGCGCGAGTACATGTTGGGCCATTCCTCCTATGAGATGGGCATTGAGCTACGTGAGCCGGACGCCTTACCGAATGCGCCTTGCGCTGCCGGCATCGTTCTGGCCGAGTGCTCAAAAATCCTCATGCAATATCCGTGGCACGACGAGCGACCAGGAAGCTCTGTTGAGCGGGACCGGGCAGACCATCTGCTCAGTCGGCTTCAGCACCGCCGTGCCGTGAGGCTTTTTCGATGGCTCGCAGATGACCCGAAAAAAACAGATCATTCCACCCGCCACACCGCAGCCGTCGGGCAGCTGGATTATCCGCGATTGGCTGTGGAGACACAATTGAAAAGCGTTGAATTATCAGGCTTTATCGACATTAACTGCGCACCGCGCTGACCGGACAAGCGCATCAAGTCGCACGCCTGCGTGCTGCCGAATACGGCGCTAGGTGGTGGCCGATATCGACATGGCCAGGCATCCGCGGTCCGCTATTCAGGCCGGTTGCGGCAAGATCTCGCCCCGGATAAAGAGCGACACAATGTTTGGCTATCTCGCAACGGATGGGATTTCGCTGCGCGCCGGCGACTTAAGCGATGCCATGCCCATCATCGAGTGCGAGCGATCCGCGCGCATTCGCCAGACCGACTGCATCGACGTGCGGCGTGACTGGACGGTATTACTTACACGGCGCGCATCGAGGCTCAGTTTTTCACCGTTGTCCGCAACGTTCTTTACTTCGACGCAGCGAGCCCCTCATTTGCGCGGTTGGGCGTGCTGACGGCGAAGCTCCGCGGGCAGCGCTATGCAGTAGAATACGCGTCGATTCAAAGCCCCCGGATAACCCGATTTGAGCAAAGCGGACGATTTTTTCGCGCGCGCCGAACAGCTGGTCGAGCGCCTCGAGCGACTCTTTCCTGCGCCCGCAGATGGTTCCCTCGAGGATGCTATCGCATGGCGCTGGCGAACCGGCGGCGGACCGTCGCGATTGGAGCCGATCACCCGCTTCAACGCGGTAACGTTGACAGATTTGCTGCACGTTGAGCGCCAGAAAAAAGCCCTGGAGCGCAATACCCGGCAATTTCTGGCGGGTTTGCCCGCCAATAATGCGTTGCTGTGGGGGCCCCGTGGTACCGGTAAATCGAGCCTGGTTAAAGCATTGTTAAACGACTATGCCCCGCATGGTCTGCGCCTGGTTGAGGTGGATCGACTTCATTTGGTCGATCTGCCGGAGATTATCGATCGCCTCAATGACCCGCAGGCTCGCTACGTCATTTACTGTGACGATCTTTCTTTTGACGACAACGACGCAACCTACAGGGCGTTGAAAACCGTGCTCGACGGCTCGATCCTCGACACCCCCGAGAACATCATCATTTACGCGACCTCGAATCGTCGACATTTGCTGCCGGAGCATCAAAGCGACAACCAGAGCGCGCAGATGATCGATGGCGAGCTCCACCAGGCAGAGGCGGTCGAGGAGAAGATATCGTTGTCGGAGCGGTTTGGCCTGTGGTTGTCATTTCATCCTCTCAATCAGCAACGTTATCTCGACATTACTCAACACTGGCTGGCTACGTTCGACAGCAACTTATGCGATGCTGCCGAGGTCCGGGCCGCTGCACTTGAATGGGCACTGTCACACGGCTCGCGAAGCGGCCGTACCGCATATCAGTTCGCTCGCGATTGGGCCGGGCGACAAGCTTTGGAACGCGCCGATGAGCGATAAGCAAATACCTGCAGGGCTGGAAAACGTACGGCGCGATGCGCGTTGTCTTGCGGACAAGGCAACCGTCGAGGCCGCTTGTGACCGGATGGCAGTTGAGATTACCGAAAAATTGAGCCCGGCGAACCCACTCTTACTCGGTGTTATGAATGGCGGATTGGTGCCGCTCGCCATGCTGATGATGCGACTCGAATTTCCATTGCAAGTCGATTACACCCACCTGACCCGCTACGGTTTGCGCACCACCGGGGGTGAACTGCGTTGGATTCGCCGTCCTCCTGCCGCGGTCAAAGATCGCACGATACTGGTTATTGACGATTTGCTTGATCACGGCATTACGTTGCAGGCAGTCGTTGATGCGTGTCACGAACTTGGCGCCGCAGAAGTATTCACGGCGGTGTTAATTACAAAACAGGTGGAAGATCGAGCCGGTTTGCAGGCCACCGACTTCTCAGCACTGACGCTCCCCGACGATTATCTGTTCGGTTACGGCATGGATTACCAGACTTATTTGAGAAATTCGCCAGGCATTTTCGCGGTCACTACACCATCATGAAAGTTGCGCTGATCGGTGGCAGCGGATTGTACGATTTCGAGAAAATCGAACGCATCAGTGTCCGCCGGATAACAACCACCTGGGGCGAACCGTCGGCACCCGTCACCTGTGGCACACTCAACGGAACCGAGGTGATGTTTTTACCACGCCACGGCCCCGGTCATCGGATTCCGCCGCATTTGGTGAATTATCGAGCGAACGTCGCCGCTCTGGCTGAGCTGGGAGCAGACGCCATTGTGGGCACCGCCGCCGTAGGCGGCATCGGCCCGGGTACTGGCAGCATCGTCATACCGGACCAAATCATCGATTACACCTATGGGCGCGAGCAAACCTTTTCAGACGGTTCGCAACCGCAGCCGCAGCACATCGATTTCACCGAGCCATACAGCAACACCTTGCGAGAGAATCTAATCGCGGCTGCGACATCGGCCGGCATCCCGGTGACCAGTACTGGGGTATACGCGGCAACTCAGGGTCCGCGCCTTGAGACAGCGGCGGAAATCGACAAACTTGAGCGTGACGGCTGCACGCTCGTCGGCATGACCGGAATGCCCGAGGCCGCGCTGGCGCGTGAACTTGAGATAGATTATGCAAATATCTCACTGGTCGTAAACGCGGCGGCAGGGCGCTCGGACGGCCCGATTACGATGCTCGAGATTGAGCGCGAGCTGGCTGCGGGCATCGTGCGCGTGCGCGCCGTATTTGAACAGCTTGCCGCAATTCTCGGCTGAGCCTGCGGCCGCACACTTCAATTAAACAGCAGCGTCCTCAGGACGGGCTGGGCTCACCGGGAGCCGAATCGTCCGGCGCCTCATCCTCGGAAGATTGTTCGACCGGGACTGGGATCAAATACGGTGAGACCTGCACAATCACCCCAAACAAAGGATGATCGAAGTAGTGAATTTCACGTAGCTTGGCTTTTCGTGTTTCTGCCAGGCGAATCGGACTGCCCTCGTGGTAATAGAGATAGTCCACTTCGATGTGCAGCAAGCGCGAAACTTTGATACTGACAATACCTTCGAGATGGCGCTCCCGCAGCGCAGCGTCCGAACCGGGCTCCGGCTCAGCAGTCAAGCTGCGCAGATCGGAGTCGGTCAGGTACACACGACGCGCTCGGCGCACGCCGAAACTCGGTTGCCGCCACGCGGTGGCCGACAAAACTTCATAGCTACTGCTATTGCGCAGGCGACGCTCAACGCCCGCCAGATGCATCTCGCCCCGATCGAGCTGGCGAAACGCGATGGGCGTCGCGTGTTGATCGGCACTACCTGCACTCACGGGTTCGTCATCCATCTCAGGCAAATCGACGATGAGGTCAACGGTGTCCGAAAAATCGGGCAAAGCCAGCAACTCGGGCCACTGCTCGTCGCCGGTGCTCAGACCGCTGGCGTGCTGAAACGTGATGACTTCGACCTGATACCAGCGGGCTGAAGCGGAAGTGGCTACCACCGTTAGTAACAGCAACGTGAACAGGCGTACCAGATAATTAGGCCGCATGGCGCTTACCAAATCTAACGAAGAGCGCGTCAATTTCTGCAAATCTCGACTCAGCATCTGGCAATTCCTTGGCTACCTTCAACTTACTACCCCCTTCCATTCGATAGTCTGCGTCGGTCTGAACCAGTTCGATAACACTCATCGGATCGATGTCTGGGTCCGGGTGGAACTCGATGCGTCCCCCTCTGCGGCCCAGGTCAATCCGGCTAATACCAAACTGCTCGGCTGCAAGTTTCAGCGCACTGAGCCTAAACAAATTGTCGACTGGCGTTTCATAAATGCCGAAGCGATCGACGATCTCTTCTCGCAAATCATCGAGTTCCTGACGTTGCCTCGCGCTCGCGATGCGCTTGTAAAGGAGCAATCGCGCATGCACGTCGGGTAAATAATCTTCCGGCAGCAACGCGGGAATGTGCAGTTCTACTTCTATGCGAGCGTCCATCGCCGCTTCGAGATCAAGGCCGCGACCAGATTTTAATGCAGCCACAGTTCGATTTAGCAGCTCGCTGTACAGACCAAACCCGATTTCCTGGATATGCCCACTCTGCTCGTCACCGAGAATCTCTCCGGCCCCACGAATCTCAAGGTCGTGTGTCGCCAAGGTAAAGCCGACGCCGAGTTCTTCCAACGATTCGATAGCCTCGAGACGTTTTACCGCATCGGCCGTGATGGCTTTGCGGTGAGGTACGACCATGTAGGCATAGGCCCGGTGATGAGAGCGCCCCACACGGCCGCGCAATTGATAAAGCTGGGCAAGGCCAAATTTATCTGCGCGGTTAATGATCATCGTATTCGCATTGGGGACGTCGATTCCGGTCTCGATGATCGTCGTGCAAACAAGCACGTTACAACGACCGTGATAGAAATCGAGCATGATGCGCTCGAGCTCGCTTTCGCGCATTTGTCCATGTGCGACGGAGATCCGGGCTTCGGGAACAATTTCTCGAACCGACGCCGCCATCTCTTCAATATCTTCGACCACGTTGTGAACGAAAAACACCTGCCCGCCGCGCGCGATTTCACGCAATATCGCCTCACGCAGAAGTGGCTTTGACCACTCCCTGACAAACGTTTTGATTGCCAGGCGCTTCTGCGGAGCGGTAGCGATGATGGACAAGTCCCGGGTACCCGACAACGCCATGTTGAGCGTCCGCGGAATTGGCGTGGCGGTCAAGGTGAGGATATCAACGTCGCTGCGTAGCGCTTTAATCTTCTCTTTCTGATTGACACCGAAACGATGCTCCTCGTCGACAACAAGCAGTCCGAGGTGCTTGAATTTCACATCCTTGCTGAGCAATTTGTGCGTACCAACAACGATATCGACTGTGCCGTCGGCGAGGCCCGCGAGTGCCTCACGGGTCGATTTCGCATCACGAAAGCGCGAAAGCTGCTCGATTCGAACCGGCCAATCAGCAAACCGATCACGCAGAGATTCGTAGTGTTGACGCGCGAGCAACGTTGTCGGAACCAGTATGGCAACCTGATGGCCGTCGTTAACTGCAACATAGGCGGCGCGCATCGCAACTTCAGTCTTACCGAATCCGACATCGCCACAGACAAGGCGATCCATCGGCTGCGGGCTTTGCATATCCTTAACAACCGCCTCTACCGCCGAGGCCTGGTCGGCTGTTTCCTCGAAGGGAAATCCTTGTACAAAGGCGCTGTAAGCGGACGGTTCAACCACGAACGCATGTCCGCGGCGCGCGGCGCGGCGCGCATGAATCTCGAGTAACTCCGCCGCAACATCGCGAATTTTTTCTGCCGCTTTGCGGCGCGCTTTATCCCACTGCCCCGAGCCCAGTTTGTGCAACGGAGCGTGATCGGGATCAACGCCCGAATAACGGCTGATCAGATCGAGCGCTCCGACCGGAACATACAAGTTGTCGCCATCGGCATATTCGATTTTGATGAACTCGTTCGTCACCCCGCCAGCGGTGAGCACTTCCAGGCCTCGATAGCGCCCAACGCCGTAACGCTCATGCACAACCGGCGCGCCAACGTGCAGCTCAGTGAGATTTCGGACGATCGCTTCGCTGTCCGTAGAAGCGCGCCGACGACGGCGACTTTGTTGCGCGCGCTCGCCGAAAAGCTGCGCCTCGGTCAGGATACTAATCCGAGGATGATCAATCTCCGCACCTTCCACGATAGAAGCGACGGCAATGCCGACTGGAAAGTCGCTGGCGAGGAATTCCGCCCAGCTGTCGACCGCGCGAGGGCGAAACGATTGCGCCTGAAACATCTCCAACAAAGTTTCGCGGCGTCCAAGTGACTCGGCGAGAAACAGCACGCGCATGCCATCTTGAGCAAGGTGTCGCAACAGCAGCGCAAAAGGCTCCGCAGCACGTGCATCAATTGGAACCCTGACCGGCGTGCGCGCCGCAAAGCTCTCCACGTCGTGTTCGGCGATATTGATGCCGCTGACGTTTATGCAGCTAAATGGCGTAAGCGATTCACGAAATGAGTCGAAGTCGACAAACACTTTCGCAGGCTCCAGTACCGGACGTTCTACATCGTGGCGTAGCACTTCCCATCGCTCAGTAATCGCGTGCGAAAATGTCTCCGCACCAAGGTCGACACCCTCGTCGACGACCACGACTGCGTTGTCCGGGAGATAGGACTGCAACGTATCCAGCTCATCGAAGAAAAGCGGTAGATAGTATTCGATGCCGGCGGGTGCGAGGCCCTGCGAGACGTCATCATAAAGTGATGCATTCTGTGCCTTGCCATCAAACTCGAGGCGCCAGGCTCTGCGAAACTCCCGCACCGCAGCCTCATCGAGAGGAAATTCGCGGGCAGGCAAAATCTCCAGAACCGGGACAGTATCTGTGGACCGTTGCGTTTCGATATCGAAAAGCCGCAGCGTCTCGATTTCGTCGTCAAACAGATCAATCCGAAACGGTTGTTCCGTACCCATTGGAAAGACATCGATAAGCGAGCCGCGCACAGCGTAGTCGCCGTGCTCGCTGACTTGGGTGCAAGCGCGATAGCCCGCTGTTTCGAGCTGGCGGCGAAATTCATCGCGGTCCAGCGTATCGCCCTGGCGTAAGCTGAACGCTCGCCCGTCCAGCCATGCGCGCGGCGGTAGTCGATGAAGAGCGGTTTGAATCGCCATAATCACCACGCCATGGCGCAAACTTGGCAGAAGACTTAACGTCGCGATACGTTCGGAGATGATGTCCTGATAAGGACTGAAACGGTCATAGGGCAGCGTCTCCCAATCCGGCAAGTGGTAGCGCGGAATATCGGGAGCGAAAAACGCCAGTTCTTCTTCTATCTGCGTAGCACTCGCAACGTCACCTGCGATAATGACAAACGGGCGTTGTTCGGCGCTGGCTGCCGCCGCAATAACCATCGATTTGGTCGTGCCGTAAAGACGCGTCCAGTGCGCCTGTTCACCAGCGGCGGCGACCGCAGGTGGCGTTAGAGGACTGCGTAAGGAAGGTTCAGTGGACATCTTCAGAGTGGCGCTTGAGTTTCGTATCCGACGTTAACGCGAACGTGCGTTACTGCATTCAAGCCGGATTTCGGCCAGCGCGTCATTCGGGACAGCGGCTCGCGTTATTGGCCGGCCAATGACCAGATAATTCGCTCCGCTACGCATGGCTTCAGCAGGTGTCGCGATACGATTTTGATCATTGCTACTGCTACCGGTCGGGCGGACTCCGGGAGTCACCAGATTGAACGTTGAGTCGACGTTTTGACGCAAACCCGCGATTTCCAAGGGCGAGCAAACGACACCATCGAGACCGCAAGACTCTGCCAGTGTCGCCAGCTGGATGACCTGTTCGTCAACTTTATTTTTCACGCCGACTTCGTGTAACGCCACGCTGTCCAGACTCGTCAGGACTGTGACTGCGACTAGTAGCGGCGGCGACTCGAGGGTTGTCACTGCGTCGGCTGCAGCGTGCAGCATCGCGCGTCCGCCACTGGCGTGAACGTTCAGCATCCAAACGCCAAGATCAGCAGCCGCTCGGCAGGCCGCGGCGACCGTGTTTGGAATATCGTGAAACTTCAGGTCCAGGAAAACATCAAAGCCGCGCAAATGCAGTGCGCGTACGCTCTGCGGTCCCACGCGGGTGAATAGCTCTTTGCCGATTTTCACCCGGCAGCTTGCCGGGTCCAGCGCATCGGCAATTGCGAGCGCTTGATCGAGCGATGAAAAATCGAGCGCCACGATAATTGCAGGGTCGGTATCGTTCATAACTATAGGCAGGCTTCAAAGGCAAGTTAAGTAGCGCTGGCCGACTTCCTGGCTCAAGCACGCGCGTCAATCCTTGGGCCTGAGCTATTCTCCCTCGATCCCATGGACGGGCTTTACGGAGTTCCAAAATTTACAGCCCGGGCATTGCCAATGCAGGGTACGCCCCTGGAAACCACAGTTCCCGCATAGATAACTGGATTTATTCTCGATGAGGCTAACGGTGAACTCTTTCAAAAGCGTGAGATTCTCCCGCGACTCGCGACTCGCACCGACGAGCGAGTAGTCCACTAAGCGATTTATTCCGCGTACCGTCGGCCGCTTCTGCAGCTCGCGTATCAATCGTGCTTTGGCCTGCTCGTGCTGCCCAAGCTCACTCATCATCTCTGTCAGCATCAGCACCGGGGTAATACCCGCATGCAATCCGCACAAATGCTCCAGGTAATCGACCAGCTCGGAAACCCGATTGAGCGCCCGGTAGCTGCCAACCAATGGCGTAATCGCCTCCGGAAGAAACGCTATGTCCTGCGATTCTATCCGCGTCAAATGTCGCAGTGCGGCTTCGTAGGCGCCGGCGGTCGTGGCAATGTCTGCCTGCATGAGTGAGGCGCGGACGCACTTCGGATCGCTCACCAGTGCCTCGCGTAAAATATCACTGGCGTCTTCGACGTCACCGGTCTCGATCAAAGCACTCGCCTGTTCGCATAGAAAATGCGCACGTCGTGCACCGAGATCGCGATTCGCCAGTTTCTCGAAGCGCTTGGTGTACTCGAGCGCCTTTTCCCAATCGTGTTCCTGCTGATAAATGTCAACCAAATTATTGATTGCCTGGCGCTGATGCGCGCCCGTATCAAGGAGTTCTTTAAAAAGACTTTCGGCGCGATCGAGTAATCCCGAGCGCATGTAATCAAGGCCGAGTTCGAGCAGCGCCGTGGTGCGCTGGTCGAACGCCAGGCTCGGCTTCGCTACCAGATTTTGATGGATACGAATCGCTCTATCGACTTCGCCACGGCGACGAAACAGATTGCCCAGCGCGAGATGGGTTTCAACCGTTTCGCTTTCTACTTCGAGCACTCTGATAAAGACCTCAATGGCCTTGTCCGGTCGGTCTTCCAGTAAGTAGTTCAGGCCTCGAAAATAGTCAGAAGACATGCCGCGGTTAGCGCCATTAGCGCTCTTCGCTGCGCTCTCACGGCGCCCCAGAAACCAGCCCGAAAGCGCGGCGACTGGCAATAGGCAGACGACTATCGCAAATAGATAGTCAACCGCCATCTTTGAGCGCCGCCGAACGCAATACCGTCAGTTCGCGTTGAAATTTTTCGCTCTGGCGGTTCAAGCGTCGACACTCGGCACGCGCGCGCAACAACGAGGACGCCATTGCGACAATGCCGCAAACTGCGCCGACTACGAGGGTGGCGACGACTACCCAGGAAAGCTCAATAGTAAGTTTCGAAATAACGAAATCGACATCAACTTCCTGACGATTACGCACGTGAAATATCAGTCCTGCGACGGCAACAAGAAGTACGAATGCGATGGAAAATACGCGCGCCAATGCCCTGTCCTTATGTAATACAGATCCCGCGGAAATGGACGGAAACGCCCGCAATCAGTGCGGACGTGCCGCGCTAATCGTTGTTACCCTCGCCGTCACCTTCAGAATCCCCATCCGAATCTCGAGCAAGCTTAATCTCGGGCGCTGTTGCGACACCGAGGTTCACGCGTTCGCGTAACTCTTTGCCGGGCTTGAAATGGGGCATGTATTTGGCAGGCAGCGAGACCGGGTCACCCGATTTAGGGTTGCGGCCCACGCGTGGTGGTCGGTAATGCAAAGAGAAGCTTCCAAACCCGCGGATCTCGATGCGTTCCCCGGATGCAAGGGTTTGCCCCATGTGCTCCAGCATCGTCTTAACCGCAAGCTCAACATCTCGGTAGCCGAGCTGGGACTGTTTTCTTACGAGCGATTCAATAAGTTCTGACTTCGTCATTATTATTCTCGATAGTATCCAGTCACAGCTCGGGGATTAACCGTATGCGTTCGCGTTATTGCGAATCGAGCTGCTCCTTCAGCAAGTCACCAAGCGTCGTCCTCGTATTCTCGTGCTCGGCACTGTATTCCTGCAAGGCAACCGCTTCTTCTTCGCTCTCTTTCGCCTTAATCGACAGATTAACGATACGGCGTTTACGATCAACACCGACAATCAGTGCTTCGACATTCTCGCCCTCTTTGAGGAACTTGCGTGCATCATCGACTGCATCGATGGAGATTTCGGAGGCTCGTAAGTAACCCTCGACGCCCTCAGCGAGTTCGACCATCGCGCCTTTCGTGTCAACTTCGAGGAGCTTACCGACGACCCGCACACCGCGGGTATATTCGGCGAGAAAGGTCGAGAAGGGATCTTGTGCCAGTTGCTTAACGCCGAGCGAAATCCGCTCACGTTCAGCGTCAACGGCCAGCACGACCGTCTCAAGATCGTCACCCTTCTTGTAATTGCGAACCATTTCTTCGCCCGGTAAATCCCAGGACAAGTCGGACAAATGCACCAGACCATCGATGCCGCCGTCGAGGCCAATAAATACACCGAAGTCAGTGATGGATTTGATCTTGCCCGCGACACGGTCGTTCTTGTTGTGAGTAGCGGCAAACTCTTCCCAAGGGTTGGCGCGGCATTGTTTCATGCCGAGTGAAATACGCCGACGCTCCTCGTCGATATCAAGAACCATGACCTCGACTTCTTCGCCCAGATGGACGACTTTTGAGGGATGCACGTTCTTGTTCGTCCAGTCCATTTCCGAAACGTGAACGAGGCCTTCAACACCTTCTTCGATTTCAACAAAACAGCCGTAGTCGGCGATGTTGGAAACCTTGCCGAACAGTCGGGAAAGTTCCGGATAGCGACGCGCGATATCGACCCACGGATCGTCGCCCAACTGCTTGAGGCCAAGAGAGACGCGTTGGCGTTCGCGATCAAACTTGAGGACTTTGACCTCGATCTCGTCGCCAATGTTGACGACTTCTGAAGGATGCTTGACGCGGCGCCATGCCATATCGGTGATATGCAGCAAACCGTCGATGCCACCAAGGTCAATAAACGCACCGTAGTCGGTAAGATTCTTGACCAGGCCTTTGATCACTGTTCCTTCGGTCAGCCCGTCGAGCAGCGCTTCGCGCTCGGCTGAATTTTCGTTCTCGACCACGGCACGGCGCGACACAACGACATTGTTGCGCCGGCGGTCGACTTTAATAACTTTAAACTCGAGCGGTTTGCCCTCGAGATAACTGGTATCACGAACAGGCCGCACATCGACCAGGGAACCCGGGAGGAACGCGCGGATAGTACTGATATCTACAGTAAAACCGCCCTTGACCTTGTCTGTAATGACGCCCGTAACAGTGGCGGTTTCTTCGCAGGCCAGTTCCAGCTCTTCCCACGCCTTGGCGCGCTTCGCCTTCTCGCGTGACAGCTTGGTTTCACCGTAGCCATCTTCCACCGCTTCCAAAGCAACATCGATTTCGTCGCCGACATTGACGTCTACGACCCCCTCGTTGTTACGAAACTGGTCTATCGGGATGATGCCTTCAGATTTCAGGCCGGCGTTGACGACTACGAAGTCTGAGCGTACCTCCACAATCGTACCGAGTACGATCGATCCGGGTCGCATCTTGGCCTCAACCTGACTTTCTTCAAATAGTTCTGCGAAACTCTCCGCCATAGTGTGTTTTTATCAAGAAAGTCCGATGTGCTGCGATTAAGTCATCGGCAGCTAAACAGACGATCTCATCTCCTGAATTGTGGTTAATTAAATAGCTGCACCCGCCGGCTTAACTGATGGCGCGCGCAAGCCCCCTGTCTGTCACTAAACTTTTTATGTGGGATTCAACGGCGCGAATATCGGATCGGGTCGTATCGACAATGACGGCATCGGTGGCCGGTCGTAGCGGCGCCACGGCGCGCTCTTCATCACGCCGATCTCGCGCTGTAATCTCCCCCAAAAGCTGCGCGAGGTTAACACTGATTCCTTTTTGTTTCAACTGCTTATAGCGCCTCTGGGCCCGTTCCTCAGCGCTCGCAGTCAGGAAAATTTTGAGTACGGCATGGGGGAAAACAACGGTCCCCATATCGCGGCCATCAGCGACCAGGCCGGGGTTTCTGCGAAACTTTTTCTGCCGTTCAAGCAACGCTGAACGCACCGCCGCATGCGCAGCAACGCGAGATGCCGCAGCACCGCACGCCTCAGTTCTGATGGCATCGGTAACATTGCTCCCGGCCAATAGCACCCCGACGCCGTCGTCCTGCTCAATAAAATCTACTTGCAGTGCGGCCGCCGTCAGAACCAGCGCGGGCTCATCGTCCAAATCCACCTGGCTGGTCTCGGCCGCATAGCCGAGAATTCTATAAAGTGCACCAGAATCAAGAAGATGCCAGCCCAACTCGCGCTTTAACCAGCGCGCCACCGTACCCTTGCCAGTACCACTTGGGCCATCGATGGTGATTACCGGGACGGCAGAATTGTCCGCTTCGGTCACGAGTCAGAGATCCTGAGGCCTGCCGTGCGCGCCTGGTGCGCGAATTTTGGAAACGAAGTGGCAATGGCTGCAGCGTTGTCGATGGTTATTGCGCCCTCGGAGCGCAATGCTGACATCGCAAACGCCATGGCTACACGGTGATCTCCACATGCATCGACGGTCCCGCCATGCAATTGCCCGCCTTGAATGGCGATACCATCAGGGAAGGTTTCTGCGTGAATGCCTAATTTCTGCAGCCCGTCGGCCATGACTGCTATACGGTCGCTTTCTTTCAAGCGCAGCTCCTCTGCGCCACGCAATACGGTGGTGCCTTTTGCGCACGCCGCAGCGATGAAAATGGCTGGGAACTCGTCAATCGCGAGCGGCACCAGATGCAGCGGGATGTCTATTCCTTGCAGCTCAGACGACGCCACCATTAGATCGGCAACCGGCTCGTGGCCATAGCTGTACTCACGTTGAATCTGGATGTTTGCGTTCATCAATCGCAAGATATCAACGACCCCGGTGCGGGTCGGATTGATGCCAACGGCCTTCAGTTCAACCGCACTACCGGGCGCGATTGCGCTGCCGACGAGAAAGAATGCTGCTGAAGAAATATCAGCCGGAACTCGGATGTCACTGGCGGTCAGACGTTGCAGGCCAGCCAGACTGACTCGACCCGGCGTGGTTTCTATTGCCACTCCGAAGGCACTGAGCATGCGCTCGGTATGATCGCGCGTGACAGCGGTTTCACGTACCGTCGTGCGGCCCTGCGCGAACAATCCGGCAAGTAAAACCGCCGATTTCACCTGCGCACTGGCAACGGGCAATTGGTAGTCGATTCCGCGCAGTTGAGCACCACCACGTACATTTAGCGGCGGGGTTCCCGCGGCAGTCGTTTCGATAGTGGCCCCCATTTGTGTCAAGGGAACGGACACGCGGCGCATTGGTCGCTGGCTCAAAGACGCGTCACCACCCAATGTGGCATCGATGCCGCTGCCGGCAAGAATGCCGCACAACAATCGCATCGAGGTACCTGAATTGCCGAGGTCAATTGCCTTGCTTGGGGTAGATAGGCCATCGATGCCGACGCCATGAACGATAAGTTCGTCGGCGCCAGAGATCTCCACCACAACACCCATGGCGCGAAATGCATCCATAGTTGAGACGACATCTTCCCCCATCAAACAGCCCCTCACCGCGCAGGTTCCGTCAGCCAAAGCGCCCAACATGACGGCGCGGTGGGAGATAGATTTATCGCCCGGGACAGTCACGGCACCGCTAAGCGCTCCACCCGGGGACACCCGCAGCACGCTACTCACCATCTTTGCGCACCTGAACTATGTTGCGATTGCGGGTGTGTCGGGCGCTTTCAAAAATTGCGAGCAGGGCCTCGCTGTCGCCGCGTTCAAGCGCCAGTAGCAGTGCTTCAAAACGTTCGGCATAGTCACGTCCAGAGGCCAACACTGCATCCCTGTTCGCGAGCGCAATCTCGGTCCACATCTGCGGGCTACTGGAAGCGATGCGGGTGAAATCCCGAAATCCACCTGCCGCAAAATCGAAAATGCTTTCGCCGTCCTCGTGTTGCGCAAGCATGTCGACGAGATTGAACGCGAGAAGATGAGGTAAGTGGGAAGTCGCCGCAAGGGCACGGTCATGCGCGTCGACCGGCATCGAGATCACATCCGCCCCAACCGCGGTCCACATCGCGCCGACCTGTGCGAGCGCATCCTGGTCGGTGTCGGGTTCTGGCGTCAGGACCACCTTGTGATCGACATACAGATCAACGAATGCGGCTCCGGCTCCGCTGTGTTCAGTGCCCGCAATGGGATGGCCGGCAACGAATCGCGGGAACCTGTCACCCAGGGCAGTGCGCGCGGCGGCGACGACACTGCCTTTTGCGCTACCGACGTCAGTGATCACGGCCGATGCCGGTAATGCGGAACGGACGGTATTGAATATCTCACCGCTGGCACCGACAGAGACTGCGATGACCACCATGTCTGCCTGCGTGACGGCCTCAGCGGCATTGGTTGTATAAGCATCGATAATTCCGCGCTGCTCGGCGAGTTCGAGGTTCGCCAGACTACGCCCTACTCCGGTGACGTGCCCGACTTCTCCGGCCCGCCGCAGGGCAAGCGCCAGCGAGCCGCCAATCAGCCCGACCCCGATCACAGTGAGGCGTTTTATCATTGTTGAGCGTACGTTCGAAAGAAATCAGAAGACAGCGCGCGGACAGCTGCCCAGCACTTTGAACATGGCAGCGAGGGATTCAATTTCGCCAAGTGCGTCAGCAACAATCGGGTCGTCGGCGTGCCCGAGGAAGTCTACGAAGAACAAGTAATCCCAGAGACCGTTACGTAGCGGTCGCGATTCGATTCTCGACATGCTGATATTGCGTCCGGCGAGTACACCAAGAATCGCCGCCAGCGCGCCGGGCCGATTCGACATACTGAACATCACCATCGTGCGGTCATCGCTTGTCGGCAACGGACGATTCCGGCCTAACACGACAAATCGGGTCGTGTTGTGCGGAGTATCTTCAATGTTGCCGGCCAACGTATTCAGCCCGTACAACTCGCCTGCTTCGCTACTCGCAATCGCGGCGCTTTTAGGTTCATCCCGCGCGCGGCAAGCGGCGGCTGCGTTCGAGCCGAGGGCAACTTGCTCAACGCCGGGTAAATTGGCTAACAACCAGCTTCGGCATTGTTGCAAGGCTTGGTCATGCGCATAAACGCGCTCAACTGCGCCCAGCTCAGTGCCGCTACTCAATAGCTGATGATGGACGGCAAGGACAATCTCACTACAGACGCCCAAAGAGGTCTCGCCCAGACAATCGAGGGTCTGATTAATCGAACCGCCGACCGAATTTTCAATCGGCACGACACCATAATCGCAACTGCGGGCTTCTACCTGACGAAACACATCGGCGATACTTGCCTGAGTTACCGGGGTTACTGCGCCACCGAAATGCTTCAATAGTGCCGCATGCGTATACGTGCCTGCAGGGCCTAAATAGGCGACCGTCAAAGTCTGCTCGAGAGACAAGCAGGTTGAGATCACCTCGCGCATCAGGCGCAGTAAATCGTCGTTTGGCAGCGGACCGTCGTTATTTGTACTGAGGCGCCGAAGAATTTCGGCTTCACGTTCCGGGCGATAAAAATCGACCTCACCGCCAGCACTGCGTTTGAGGTCGCCGACCTCAATGGTCAGCCCGGCGCGGCGATTCAATAACGCCAGAAGTTGGTCATCAACCTCGTCGATGGCGTCGCGCAGTTGGATAAGGCGCTGATCGTCTGACACGGCCGTCGCCTCCCGGCAAACTCAGGCGTCGCTGCCTGAATCCGGCTCGTCGGTGGCATCCTCGCCATCTGCCTCGTCATCCCCACCACCCAGATCTGCGATCGGGGCAATGCCGATAAGACTTTCACTCTTGGCGAGTGAAATCAGGCGAATCCCCTGGGTGTTGCGACCAATGACTGACACGCCAGCCACAGGCGTGCGCACTAACGTGCCTTGATCGCTGATTAACATCAGTTCGTCATCGTCGCTAACGGAAGTCGCACCAACCACAGCACCGTTACGCTCGTTAGCCTGTATCGCGATTACGCCCTGACCGCCGCGCCCTTTGCGAGGAAACTCGGCGTACAGGGTGCGCTTGCCATAGCCGTTAGCCGTAGCAACGAGAACCGTGCCCTCTCCGACGATTGGGATCAGCGAAATCACTTCGTGATCAGCGGCGAGCCGAATACCGCGTACACCACGCGCCGTTCTTCCCATCGGTCGCAGCGCCTGTTCCGGAAAACGTATGGCTTTACCACTCGAGCTGATGAGCATGATGTCACTGGCCCCAAGCGTCAGAGCAACGCCGACCAGGTGATCATCATCACCCAGGTCTACAGCGATGATTCCCGAAGCGCGCGGACGCGAGAAGTTCGCCAGAGAGGTCTTTTTAACAATCCCGCGAGCAGTCGCCATGACGACGAACAAATCCGGATCAAACTCCTTGATCGGCAGCACGGCTGTAATCCGCTCCCCTTCACCCAGCGGCAGCAGATTGACCAGTGGACGCCCCCGCGCTGTACGGCCGGCCTGGGGCAATTCGTAAACTTTGAGCCAGTACAACTTGCCGTTGTCGGAGAAACACAACAAAGTGTCGTGCGTGTTGGCGACGAATAGTTTGTCGACGAAATCTTCGTCGCGTGTCGTTGTCGCTGTTTTGCCTTTACCGCCGCGTCGTTGCGAGCGGTAAACGTCGAGCGGCTGCGATTTCGCGTAGCCGGCGTGTGACAGCGTCACCACGACATCTTCCTCGGAAATCAGATCTTCCAGCGACAGGTTTTCCTGCGTATCACTAATCTCGGTACGTCGCGCATCACCGTACTGCTCGCTGACTTCCTCAAGCTCGACACGAATCACATCCATCAACCGTTCGGGACGCTCAAGGATATCGAGCAGATCGTCAATTCGCTCCAGTAAGGCGCGGTATTCGTCGAGGATTTTGTCCTGCTCAAGTGCCGTCAGGCGTTGCAGACGCATCTCAAGAATTTCTTTAGCCTGACGGTCCGACAGATGGTAGCCATCGTCGCGCAGTCCAAGGTCGGCGGTCAGATCCAGCGGCCGCGATGCATCAGCACCAGCTCGCTCCAGCATGCCCAAAACGATACCTGGCGCCCACGGTTGCGCAGCAAGACGCTCGCGAGCCTCGGTTGGAGACGGCGACGTCTTAATGAGTTCGATAATCGGGTCAATGCTGGCCAGAGCCACAGCCAAGCCTTCAAGAATGTGTGCACGGTCGCGCGCTTTGCGCAATTCAAACATCGTGCGACGGGTCACCACTTCACGTCGGTGGCGCAAGAAGCAGTCAATCAAGTCATGCAGATTGAGCGTCTTTGGCTGCCCATCGATAAGCGCCACAACGTTAATGCCGAACACCGACTGCATTTGCGTCTGTCGGTACAAGTTGTTTAGCAGGACTTCGGGGCTCTCGCCGCGTTTGAGCTCGATAACGATGCGCATACCGTCTTTGTCAGATTCGTCGCGAAGGCCGTCGGGCCGAATGCCCTCGATCTTCTTTTCCTTGACCAAATCGGCGATTTTTTCGATCAAGCGCGCCTTGTTCACCTGATAGGGCAGCTCAGTGACGATAATCACCGGGTGATCGGTGTCGCCGTTCTCGATCTCAGCCCGTGCCCGTACATAAATCCGCCCACGGCCAGTGCGGTAGGCCTCACGAATGCCGGCAGCACCGTTAATGATGCCGGCAGTCGGAAAATCCGGACCCGGAACGTGTGCCATCAATCCATCCAGATCGATATCGGGGTTATCCACCATCGCAATGCAGGCGCGAATCACCTCGTTCAGATTGTGCGGCGGAATGTTGGTCGCCATGCCGACTGCAATACCGCTGGAACCGTTGACCAGCAGATTCGGGATACGCGACGGCAAAACAGTCGGTTCGAGCTCTTTACCGTCGTAATTGGGTGCGAAATCGACCGTTTCGCGATCGATGTCAGCGAGTAACTCGCCCGCGATACGGTCCAGACGGCATTCTGTGTAACGCATCGCAGCGGCGGAATCGCCGTCGACCGAACCGAAATTACCCTGTCCGTCGATGAGGGTGTAGCGGAGCGAAAAATCCTGCGCCATGCGCACCAGCGTGTCGTAAATAGCGCTATCGCCATGCGGGTGGTATTTGCCCATTACGTCGCCAACCACGCGCGCACATTTCACGTACGGGCGGTTCCAAACGGTGTTGGCTTCGTGCATCGCGTAAAGGACCCGGCGATGGACTGGTTTAAGGCCATCACGGGCATCGGGGAGCGCGCGCCCAACGATTACGCTCATCGCGTAATCCATGTACGACTGACGCATTTCGTCTTCGATATTGACGGGTAGTAGTTCGCGTGCGAAATCGGCCATTAGCGGCAAAACAAGCTATTGATTATGAAAGGAAAATCCCCACGTTCGGGGAGCGCTTATTATAGCACGCAATGGGCCGGTTAGGCACCCCTGACGAGCACTTTTTTCAGGAAGAGAAAAGCGCGTCTATCGAAGCCTTGTCGGGCGCCATGATGACACCCGCTTCAGTGACCAGCGCGTCAATTAAATGCGCCGGGGTCACATCGAAAACAGGGTTCAGGGCGGTGACCCCGGGCGCCGCGATTTCGTCCCCGCGAAAGTGAGTAATCTCGCTCTGGCTGCGGTGCTCGATAGGAATATCGCTGCCGCCGGCGATCGCTCGATCGATGGTCGACAGTGGCGCCGCGACCATAAATTTCAGGCCGTGGGCGCGGGCCAAAGTTGCGAGACCATAAGTGCCAATTTTGTTTGCCGTATCGCCATTTGCCGCAATGCGATCGGCCCCCGTGATGACCCATTGGACCTTGCCGCTTTGCATCAGATGCGCCGCCGCGCTGTCGACTAATAAAGTCACGTCGATGCCGTCCTGCATTAACTCCCACGCGGTCAAGCGTGCGCCCTGCAACCAGGGCCGGGTTTCGCAGGCGTAGACCTGACTCACCCGCGCTTCGGCATGAGCACTGCGAATCACACCCAGGGCCGTCCCATAACCACTGGTCGCGAGAGCCCCGGCATTGCAGTGTGTGAGAACGCCGCAACCGGGCGTCAGCAAACTTGCACCCAGTTTCCCCATGCGTTGATTGGCCGCGAAATCGGCGGCCTGTAGCTGTTGGGCCCTGGCCAGCAGCGGTGGAAAGGGATCAGATGAAGTAGTCGGGATAGCCTGGCTCATCTCGTCCAGAGCCCAGGACAGATTGATCGCAGTTGGGCGCGCTTCAGCCAGTTTGGCGATATCGGAGATCAGAGCTGCCCGCCAGCCTGAAGTCGTGCGGGCAAAATGCGAGCGCGCGGACAATGCAACGCCGTAAGCTGCAGCGATGCCAATCGCAGGTGCGCCGCGCACCACCATGTCGCGAATAGCGGTGTAGACCGCGTCGGCGCTATCGCAATGGACGTAGGCGATACGCGCCGGCAAGCAAGTTTGGTCGAGCAGGACCAGCTGACCGTCGCGCCAGGCGATGGGGTGGGTAATCGAAATGCTGTTGTCCATTGAAGATCTCGTCGTCCAGTGAGGTCGGAAGTCCGATGCGCTGGCGCACCAGCATTGTCGGGTGGGGTGCACCGCCCTGCGCCGGCGGGGTCGCTACATCGTGATCAAAAATTTCCGCGATACGCGTGCGGCTGATGGTGCTGGACCGCTGTGGTACTTTAATCCGAATTTCACCGCACGCAAATTCAATCATGGCTACGCTGCAAGCAATCCACGCGGGCTGGGTCATCCCGGTTGAGCCACACGGCGCGGTGCTGGAAAAGCACACCGTCGTCGTCGAGAACGCCCTGATTAGGGCCATCGTGCCGACCACGGAGTGGCGCCCCGATGGGACCACCGAATTAATAGAAATAGATTGCCGCGAGCACGCGCTTATCCCAGGACTCATCAACGCCCATACGCATGCGGGCATGAGCCTGTTCCGGGGTCTCGCCGACGATCGGCCGTTAATGGAATGGCTGGAACAGCACATCTGGCCTGCAGAGGCTGAGTTTGTCGGACGCTCATTCGTTCGTGACGGCACTCGCCTGGCGGCCAGTGAAATGCTGCGCGGCGGCACCACCTGCTTCAACGATATGTATTTCTTCGGCGACGAGGCGGCAGCAGCGGCGATAGAAACCGGTATTCGCGCTGTCATCGGCATGATTGTTATTGGCTTTCCGAGCGCGTGGGCCGGGACAATCGATGATTATTTTCGCAATGGTCAGCAAATCCATGACCAATACCGTGATCACCCGCTGGTCACGACAAGTTTCGCCCCGCACGCCCCGTACACGGTCGATGACGCGGCCTTACTGCGTATTGCTACGCTCGCAGAAGAGCTCGATTTACCGATCCACATGCATCTACACGAAACCGCCGACGAAGTTGAACGCGCGGTCGCCTCCAACGGTGCCAGTCCGCTCCGTCGCCTGGAGGGCCTCGGCCTGCTCTCGCCCCGCCTACAGGCAGTGCACATGACTGCGCTGACAGACGATGAAATCACCGCCGTCGCACACGCCGGGGTTAACGTTGTCCACTGTCCCGAGAGCAACCTCAAACTTGCCAGTGGTTTTTGTCCGGTCGCGAAGTTGCTCAGCGCGGGCATCAACGTTGCACTCGGCACCGACGGCGCAGCGAGCAATAACGACCTCGATATGTTTGGTGAGCTGCGTACTGCCGCACTACTTGCTAAGGGCGTGGCGGGTGATGCGAGCGCATTGCCTGCTGCCAGCGCGTTGCGGATGGCCACGATAAACGGCGCCAAAGCGCTCGGCCTGGAACAGCAAATCGGATCCATATCGGTTGGCAAACTGGCTGATTTGGTGGCGGTCGATATGAGCCAGCCTGACACTCAGCCTCTCTATGAACCGATATCCCAGCTGGTCTACGCCGCCCATCGCAGTTTGGTACGCGAGGTTTGGGTCGGCGGCCGCCACGTCGTGCGCGGCGGTCAACTTGTCAGCGTTGACGTGATGCAGGTTGTGGAGAATGCACGCCAATGGCGCGATCGCATTGCGCCGCTTGCTACCTCGACCTGATATGACTCAACCCGAAGGCTTTAGCTGCCGCCCTGCCGATAGCCGTCCCACATATTGACGATTTTGCAAAACAAATCTGCAGTGCGCTCGGCATCATAGATGGCCGAATGGGCGGCCTCGGAATCCCACTCAAAACCCGCCGCACGGACCGCGCGAGCGAGAACAGTTTGCGCGAACGCAACCCCGGACAGCGCGGCTGTGTCGAAGGTGCAGAAATTGTGAAACGGGAAATCCTTGATTCGTGCGCGCGCCGTCGCAGCTTTGACGAAGGCCAGATCGAAGGCCGGATTGTGTCCGACCAGAATCGCTCGGGTACAGCCGTATTCGTGTACCTGCTGACGAACAAGTTCGTAGACCGACTGCAGCGCAGTTTCTTCATCAACCGCCAGGCGAAACGGGTGAAAAGGGTCGATCTTGTTGAACTCCAGCGAACGTTGGTCAAGGTTTGCGCCGGCAAACGGCGTCACGTGGTGGGCAATTGTTTCGCGACGCCGCCAGCCCTCGTCCGGGTCATACTCAACCAGCACTGCGGCGATTTCGAGTAAGGCGTCGGTTTCGGCATTGAAACCGCCGGTCTCGACGTCGATGACGACCGGGAGAAAACCACGAAATCGATTGGTGGCGCTGTACTCAGACATGTTGAGGACGTAAGTATGGCAGTGTTGAAGCTTGATCCATGGGGCGGGCAACGTCCAGAACAAACAGGCATTTAAAGCTATCGCGATGCGTAGAAGCAAACTCGGTAAATCTGACCTGCAGGTGAGCTCGTGGTGTCTGGGCACGATGACCTTCGGCAGTCAGACCGCCGCGCCAGTCGCTTTTGATCTATTGGATCTTGCACTGGAAAACGGCATTAACTTTATTGATAGCGCGGAGATGTATCCGGCCCCGGCCCTGGCGAACACTTACGGCGAAAGCGAACGGATTATCGGACGTTGGCTGGCCCGGCGCGGTCGACGAGACGATGTTGTTCTGGCCACAAAAGCGAGCGGACCCGGCGCGTTCGTTCCGTGGATTCGCGAAGGCCGCTCCAATCATTGCGCTGCTCATCTAACCGCCGCAGCCGATGCAAGCCTGGCGCGGATGGGAACAGACTATATCGACCTCTACCAGCTTCACTGGCCCGACCGCGCGGCGAATTTCTTTGGCCAACTTGGCTTTAAACCAGCACGCCAAGAGGCGAGCTTTGATGTTGAGGAATCTGTAGCAGCCCTTGCCGCGCTGGTTAGCAGCGGCAAGGTTCGCCATGTCGGGCTGTGCAACGAAACTGCTTGGGGCACGATGCAGTTTCTAAATGCGGCACGGCGTCTTGGTGTGGCGGAAATCGTTTCGGTGCAAAACCCGTTCAACTTGCTCAATCGCAGCCTCGAAGTCGGCCTCGCGGAAGTCACCTGGCGCGAAGGTTGCAGCGTAATCGGTTATTCACCGCTTGCATTCGGCATGTTGACGGGCAAGTACCTGGACAACAGCGCCGCAGCGGACGCGCGCCTGAATCGACATCGGCAATATCGACGCTACTCCAGCAAACGTGCGCTGGCGGCCACGTCACGCTACCTCGCGATTGCGCGCGAGGCCTCACTTGATCCGACTCATATGGCACTCGCCTGGAGCGCATCGAAACCCTACGTTGGCAGCGTTATCATAGGCGCCTCAGATTGCCGCCAGCTGCAGCACAATTTGCTGGCACACGACCTCGAATTATCCCGCGATGTGCTCAAAGCAATAGACGCGGTGCACGAGGAAATTTCCAATCCTTGCCCCTGACCAGCCTTATGACTGAACCATCCATGCGCAACGAACTCACTGCGGTATCCCCTCTCGACGGTCGTTATGCCCGCCATACTGCTCCGCTAACGAGCGTCGTTAGCGAATTCGGATTGATCCGATATCGCCTGCAGGTCGAAGTCGAATGGCTGAAGACGCTGGCAGGAGAAAAAACTTTTGGCGGCCTGCGTGCGTTCACACCTTCGATGACCAAGCATCTCGACTCGATCGTCGATGACTTTGATGTTGTCGGCGCGGCGCGTATCAAAGAAATCGAGCAATCCACCAACCACGATGTGAAGGCAGTCGAGTACTACTTGCGCGAAGCCGTCGCTGGCAAGGCGGATTTTGATCCCGCGCTGCCGTTCATTCATTTCGCCTGTACTTCGGAAGACATCAACAACCTGGCCTACGGCATGATGCTGAAAGAGGCGCGCGATAAGTGTCTTGTGCCCGCATTCACGGGCGTAATTACCCGATTAAGAACGCTGGCGACGGAATTCGCCGACGACGCCATGCTCGCGCGTACGCACGGACAAAGCGCCACGCCGACGACCGTCGGTAAGGAACTCGCCAATGTGGTCGCCCGACTGGAACGCCAGATGCGCGGCTGGGACACCGTGTCTTTAAGCGGTAAATCAAACGGCGCTGTTGGCAACTACAACGCGCACCGGGTCGCCTGTCCGGACACGGATTGGCCACAGGTGACCGAACGGTTCGTGAATAGCCTTGGTCTTGAGTTCAATCCCTACACCACCCAGATAGAACCGCACGACTGTATCGCTGAATACGCGGATGCGCTGGCCCGCCTGAACACCATCCTGATCGATCTCAGTCGCGACCTGTGGAGCTACATATCGATTGGCTATTTCAAGCAACGTACAGTGGCCGGCGAAGTCGGCTCCTCGACAATGCCGCACAAGGTCAACCCGATTGATTTTGAAAACGCCGAAGGAAATCTGGGTCTTGCCGCTGCGATGCTCGATCACTTCGCGCGCAAGTTGCCGTTGTCCCGACTGCAACGTGACCTGACAGATTCAACGGTACTGAGAAACCTCGGTAGCGCGCTTGGCTATAGTTTGATCGCCCTTCGTTCACTGGACAAAGGTCTTGGGAAACTTGAACTCGATCGGGTGGCGCTGGCTGACGATCTCGACAAGGCCTGGGAAGTGCTGGCTGAGCCTGTACAAACCGTTATGCGCTTCCACGGCATCGCCGACTCCTACGAACAACTCAAAGAACTGACCCGTGGGCGCGACATAGACCGCGTGAGTCTTCATCGGTTCATTGACGGGTTGACCATTCCCGACGATGCGAAGGCGACCCTCAAAAGCCTGACGCCCGCCACCTACACTGGCCTTGCGAGTGGCCTAGCGCGAGATGTCTGAAGAACCTCAGACGAGCGCCCTGAAGCTCGGCGAAGACAATCTGCTAGTCGAGATCGATACACGCGAGACTCTGGCATGGCACACGCTTTCGATGGCGCAACAATGTAGCCGCCACCTCGATATTGTCAGTCGTCATCTTGACCCGCAGCTCTATGACACAGATGACTTCAGCGCGGCGGTAAAACGCCTCGCGCTAAGCAGACGCCGCGCACGGGTACGCATTATGGTTATCGATGCTCGTCCTCTCGTATCGAAAGGACACCGGCTTATTGATCTGTGCAATCGATTGCCTAGTTTTGTCGAAATGCGTGCGCCGGGCAGGCAACATCGCTCTTACAACCAGGCGGTGATGCTGGTTGATGGCCACGGCTACATACATCGTCAATTTTCCGACCGCTTCGAGGCGCAGGCTAATTTTGCCGACCGCCGCGTCGCCAGCAGCATGGGTGATCGCTTCGAAGACATGTGGGAACGTGGCGTGCCAGAAACCCGCTTCCGGAGACTACACATATGACTTATCGATCAGCATTACTCTTGAGCTTTCTGCTTACGTGTTCGCTGCCGGCGGCGAGCGAACAGATAATGGAAGTCGTACCCCTCAAACATCGATTGGTAAGTGACGTGCTGCCAACCATGCGTCAACTCGTCAGCCCTGGCGGCTCGGTCATGGGTTTGCAAGACAAATTGATAATCCGTACGACGGCGGACAACCTTGCCGATCTGAAATCCGTGCTCGCTGCACTTGATACCCGCATGCGTCAGTTACGCATCACCGTGAGTCAGGACATCAAGACGACGAGTCGCGCCAGGGAAGATCAATTATCCGCGCGCTTCAATTCTGGCAACGTTAGCGCCGGTGTCGGGCAGGCATCGCGCGCGCGCGATGGCGCGCAGATCGATATCGGCTCGGCTGAAAATGGTATCCGCTATGACGGCCGCGTTGCCCAGCGCTCTGAGTCGAGTGGGAACAATCATTTTGTTCGCGCTCTGGAAGGGCAGGCGGCTTTCATCAATACCGGGCAGGCGGTACCGCTGGTACAACGCTCAGTACATCACAACGGCTACGGCTCCACGGTGCAGGACACGACTCAATTACATAATGTGGGTAGTGGCTTCTACGTCACTCCGCGCCTGACCGGCGACGACGGCGTCAATCTGGAGATTTCCCCGCACGCCGATAATCTGAACGCACGCGCCGGCACGATTGAGACACGCGGTCTGTCGACCATGGTCAATGGGCGCCTTGGTGAGTGGATTGGCATCGGTGGCGCCAATCAATCCTTCAACGATTCTTCCAACCGCGCACTAGGTCGCGCAACCAAACAAGGCAACGACAGCTACGATGTCTGGGTAAAAGTGGAAGTAGTCCCGTAACTCCACGACAATAGGCGCCGAACACTCCACTCAATCCAACCCAGGACGACGACCTGATGCTGCTGCTGCAGGGAAATCTTGCTCATTCACCTTTTCGCCTGACCAAAACGCTTGCCGAACTCCCCCTCCCGCTGCCCCCCATGTGCGAGGTTCGAACCCACCATCTATTCGTGGCCTGGTTCGATGATGACGCTGTCGTTTCCAAAGCCGCTCGCGACCAGCTGCTGGCAGTAACGGGCGCACACAGCTTTGTCACGGCGAACGCGAGTACGACAAACCGCTTTCTGATCGCACCGCGCCGCGGAACGATTTCTCCGTGGTCCAGTAAGGCGACAGATATTTGCCGCAATTGCGGACTAACGACACTGCTGCGCCTGGAGCGATTGACGGTCTGGGAAGTTCAGGGGCTGGACACGGTCAAGCTGGCAGCGATGGCAGCCGGCGTACACGACCGCATGACCGAAAGCATATTGCTGAACGACGCTGAAATCGCTCAACTGCACCGGCAAGCGCCACCCAAATCGCTGTCGCGCATTACGCTTGGCGAACACGGCCGCAGCGCCATCGAACGGGCCAATCTCGATCTTGGCCTCGCTCTGGCGAGCGACGAAATCGATTATCTGACGCTACGCTATAGCGAGCTAAAACGCGATCCAAGCGATGTCGAATTGATGATGTTTGCGCAAGCAAACTCCGAACATTGCCGTCACAAAATTTTCAATGCCGATTGGACTGTCGACGGCGAAGCGCAGGCGCGCTCCCTGTTCGACATGATTCGACATACCTTTGCAAGCAACCCCAACGGTGTGCTGTCTGCCTATCGCGACAATGCGGCAGTCGCGCAGGGCTATCCGGCTGCGCGACTAATGCTCGACGCCAGGTCGCGCCTGTACACGTCCCAGGTCGAAAATATTCACATTCTGATGAAAGTTGAAACGCATAACCATCCGACCGGCATTTCGCCGTTTGCCGGTGCCGCTACAGGTGCCGGCGGAGAAATTCGCGATGAAGGTGCCACCGGCCGAGGCGGAAAGCCCAAAGCCGGATTGAGCGGGTTTAGCGTCTCACACTTGCGACTCGGGCCCGGCAACGCGCCGTGGGAAGTGACGCGGCCATTGAACCCGCGTCTTGCCAGTGCTGCAGACATCATGCTCGAGGGCCCAATCGGGGCGGCCGCTTTCAATAATGAGTTCGGGCGTCCCGCACTAAGCGGCTACTTTCGCAGTTTTGAACACCACGACGGAACGACCACGCTGCGTGCGTACGACAAACCCATCATGTTGGCAGGTGGGCTCGGCAGTGTGCGTGACGGCCACGTCGAAAAGCTGCCGATCAGTATCGGCGCACGAGTCATCGTATTGGGCGGACCGGCCATGCTTATCGGCCTCGGTGGCGGTGCAGCATCGTCAGTCGACTCGGGGGCGATTGATGCCGAACTGGATTTCGCCTCAGTACAGCGAGACAACGCAGAAATGCAACGACGTTGCCAGCAAGTTATCGACGCATGCTGGGCAGCGGGTACGGAAAACCCGATCGAGATGATTCACGATGTCGGTGCGGGCGGCTTGTCCAACGCTATTCCGGAGTTGCTCCACGACAGCAACCGCGGCGGCGTCATCGAGTTGCGAGACATCCCGAGTGCCGACAGCGGTTTATCGCCGCTGGAGATTTGGTCGAACGAAGCGCAGGAACGATACGTTCTCGCGATTCCAGCCAAAAATATCGACGCCTTTACTCAACTGTGTGAACGTGAGCGGTGCCTGTTTGCCGATGTTGGCATCGTCACCGAGCGTGAGCAGCTTGTGCTCAGCGACCGCCTGCTTGGTGAGGCCGCCATTGATATTCCGATGGACGTTATCTTTGGGAAGCCGCCGCGCATGTCACGTCGCGTCCAACACGTTGATGCAACGTCCGTACCTTTTGACGCCGAGGGAATCGCAATCGACGAAGCCGCTGACCGCGTGCTGCGCTACCCGGGAGTCGGCGACAAAAGATTTCTCATCACCATTGGTGATCGCACGGTTGGCGGATTGTCGGTGCGCGATCAAATGGTCGGTCCCTGGCAGGTGCCCGTCGCAGATTGTGCCGTGACGGCCAGTGGCTTCGATGATCTGGTTGGCGAGGCGATGGCCGTTGGCGAGCGCACGCCGGTTGCCCTAATCGATGGGCCGGCGTCGGCGCGTCTGGCGATTGGCGAGGCGATTACCAATATCGCAGCGGCAAGAATCAAGCAACTTGGCGACGTCGTATTGTCCGCCAACTGGATGTGCCCGGCAGGTCACCCTGGTGAGGACGCGCGGCTGTACGACATGGTCCGCACAGTCGGGATGGAAATGTGTCCGGCATTGGGCATCAATATTCCCGTCGGCAAGGACTCGATGTCGATGCAGTCAAACTGGCACGATGGAGAAACGCAGTGGCAAGCCGTGTCGCCGGTATCGCTGGTCATTTCTGCGTTCGCGCCCGTTACCGACACCACCTTGAGCCTGACTCCGCAATTGCTCGATGAGGAAGACACCAGCTTGCTGCTGTTCGACTTGGGATGCGGGCGCAATCGTCTGGGTGGCTCGATTCTGGCGCAGGCCTGGCAGCAAATGGGCAGCGAAGCACCCGATTGCGATGACCCCGCTTTACTTCGCGAGTTCTTTACCTGCATCCAGTTACTAAATGAACAAGGCTATTTGCTGGCCTATCACGACCGCTCCGACGGCGGCCTGTTCACGACTGTCGCCGAGATGGCGTTCGCTGCGCGCCTCGGTGTCCGTCTGGACGCCGCAGTACTTGGCCCTGACCTGGTTGCGAGTTTATTTGCTGAAGAATTGGGCGCGGTCGTACAAGTTCGTAATCGCGACCTCCCTCAGGTGATGCGCTATCTGGAGCAGTACTCGGCACTAGCGTCCTGCGTGCACGTCATTGGTGCGCCCGCACACGATAAACATCTGACCATTGTGCGAGGAGACAAGAATCTCCTCCGCCGATCACTACAACAACTGTTAAGTGCCTTTTCATCCAACACCCACGCCATGCAACGTATTCGGGACAACCCGGAATGTGCCGATGAAGAATTACAAACGATTCTCGATCTGGAAGACCCAGGTCTCAGCATCAAACTACCTCCGGCGCACACCGACAACCATTTATTCATAGCGCGTAGCGGCACTCGGCCGCGCGTTGCGATTCTGCGAGAACAAGGAGTTAACGGCCACTACGAAATGGCAGCGGCTTTCACCCGCGCAGGTTTTGATGCCATCGACACTCATATGACCGATATTCTTGCCGGCAAAGAGGATCTGACCGGCATGTCGGGTCTGGCTGTGTGCGGCGGATTTTCCTACGGGGATGTCCTCGGCGCCGGACGCGGTTGGGCTGCGACCATACAGTTCAATGCACGAGCGCGGGAAGTCTTTCAGCGTTTCTTTACGCGCCCCAAGACTTTCACCCTGGGCGTTTGCAATGGCTGCCAAATGCTCGCCGAACTGCAGGCATTAATTCCGGGCAGCGATAGCTGGCCGACGTTTAAGCGCAATCGTTCTGAACAATTCGAAGCGCGCCTGGCGATGGTAGAAGTCACTGCCTCACGGTCGATATTTTTCGATGGTCTGGTCGGTCTACAGGCGCCCGTGGCGGTGGCGCACGCTGAAGGTCAGGCGGTCTGGAACAATGGCTTCAACGAGCAGGACGTGTGTTTACGGTTTGTCGACAACTACGGTGCAACCACAGAACAATATCCGGCCAATCCGAATGGATCGCCGCAAGGTGTTACGGGACTGACATCGCTGGATGGTCGCGTTACTTTAATGATGCCGCATCCGGAGCGCATCTTTCTGTCCCGTCAGATGTCCTGGCATCCGCGCGATTGGCTAGCTACAGAAAGCCCGTGGATGGCGATGTTCAATAACGCGCGGCATTGGAATGACAAGCAGTAGCATCGACAGCAGGCTCGTGACCAAACTAACTCTGCCTATGTAGCGGCAGGGATGTCGGTTCTTTTTCTGCAGAGGAAAATGCAATGGCACGCGGACTATTGATGATCGATATCCAGAATGACTATTTCCCCGACGGCGCGATGGAACTGGTAGGAATGGACGCGGCAGCGGCCAGTGCAGCTGCGCTGCTGATGCGTTTTCGCAATACTGGTGAGCCGGTATTTCACGTCCAGCACCTCGCCTCGCGATCCGACGCAGGCTTCTTTCTACCCGGCACCGCTGGCGCCGAAATCAACGCCAGCGTGGCACCCGCGAGCGGCGAGTCGGTCACCCGGAAACATTTCCCGAATGCGTTCCGTGAAACACAACTAGAAGACTCATTGCGCCACGCTGCCATCGACGAATTGATCATCTGTGGCGCCATGAGCCATATGTGCATCGATGCGACGACGCGCGCCGCGTTTGATGCAGGCTTCGGCTGCGTGGTAGCGACTGATGCCTGTGCGACGCGCGATCTCGTGTACGGCGACCATACGGTCAGTGCCGATAAAGTTCACCACGCGTTCATGGCGGCGCTTGGCAGTGTCTACGCCACGATAATCGAATCAGCCACGTTTTCCTGAGAAGCTGCGGACGTGGCAAAAAAAGATCCTCCCGGGAAGACGCAATCCACTTTCGCACAGATGGTCGGAGAAGTGCGTCGTCTTGAGCACGATACGGTGGTCTTTGATCGCCCCCCGCCTAGGCTGCGCAAGCACACGCACAGTACGGATGAAGCGCCTCCGACAGACGACTTTAGTCAATTCGACGTGGAGCATGATGACGCCGAGGAATTTCACCGCAACGGCCTGCAAACGGGTGTTTTACGTCGTCTCAGGCGGGGAGACTTTCCGATCGACAGTGAAGTCGATCTGCACGGACTGACAATTACCCAAGCGCGCGCGCATCTGCACAATTTTTTACAGCACACCGGAACGTCAAGGCTAATTTGCGTGCGCGTCATTCATGGCAAGGGGCTGTCCTCGCCAGATGGGAAAGCGGTACTCAGACCACGTGTCCGGCATTGGTTGCGCCACGACGCGAGGGTCCTCGCATTCGTTCCTGCGCAAGCTCGGGACGGTGGTAGCGGGGCTTTATACGTCCTGCTGCGCAGGCGCCCTGACTAAACGTCGCCTATAGCAACCGCCCGGCCAGCACCTTAAATGTGGCCATTCAAGGTGCAGTAGTTCGGCGCGTAGAAAATCGCGCGAAAGCTCCCCAGCAAGATCTCACCAACACCTAGTGGTCTATCTCAATCAGGCACACGGCAGTCGCCGCGATGCCTTCCCCACGCCCGGTAAAACCCATTTTCTCAGTCGTGGTGCCCTTCACATTGACAGCGTCGACGGAAAGCCCGGTATCCTCAGCAATGTAGGCGCACATCTGTTCGACGTGGGCCGAGATCCGCGGCCGCTCGGCAATGACAGTGGCATCGATGTTGACGGCGCGAAAACCGCAACGACCTAATAACTCGACGACGCCGGTCAGCAGCTTACGACTGCTGACACCTTTGTAAACCGGATCTGAATCCGGGAAATGCCGGCCAATGTCGCCAAGCGCCGCCGCACCAAGCAAGGCGTCGCAGATCGCGTGCAGCAGCACGTCGCCATCTGAATGCGCGGCTAATCCGCGCTCGAAAGGAATTTCTACGCCACCCAGAATTACCTGATGACCGGCGGCAAAGCGATGGGCGTCATAGCCCTGGCCAATTCTTAACATGTCATTCTCCGGAGATGCGTCCCTGGGCGGCGATGATCATTTCCGCCAGATAAAGATCTTCGGCCTGGGTAATCTTGAGATTGTCACCATGCCCAGCAACAACGCGCGGTGCATGACCCTGTAATTCGACTGCCTGCGCTTCGTCGGTAACGATTCGTCCGGCCCGCAGTGCCGTCTCGATAGCCTCTTTAAGAAGCCCTAGCCGAAACATCTGCGGCGTCAAAGCGTGCCACAGCGAGCGTCGATCGACGGTCCGCTCGACCGTGCTTCCGCTGCCACAAAACTTCAAAGTATCGCGAACTGGCACTGCGAGAATACCGCCAACCTCGCTGTCCGCTAGTTCCTCCAGCATACGATCAATGTCTGCGCTTCTCAGACACGGACGGGCAGCGTCGTGCACCAAAACCCAATCGCGAGCGTCGGCTGAATCGGACAGGTAGTCCAGGCCCGCGAGTACTGAATGGCAGCGCTCCGCACCGCCGGTTACCGCGACGCAGTTGTCCGGCAGCGAGGCACGCAGTGCAGTGAAAATTTCGTCGTCCGGGGCAACCGCGATCACAACCTGCTGAATGCGGGCATACCGGGCGAGGCGTTCTACCGTGTGTTCGAGAACACTTTTCCCGGCAATCTGAAGATACTGCTTGGGCATTGCTGCACCCATGCGTTTGCCGACGCCGGCAGCAGGAACGACCGCGAAAACCTTAGCGGCTGGTGTACTGACGGTCATCGCGGGGGCTTTCCCATTCTACGTCCCGGGTGCTCAATCATCAGGTGCCTGAGGCTCATCTGTGCGGGGCTGGTTGGTACGGAAAAATATCTCATCTTCCTTAATCATCCCCATATCGCTGCGCGCCCGTTCCTCAATCGCTTCCAAGCCCTGTTTCAGATCGATGACTTCCGCAGCGAGACTCTGGTTGCGCTCGCGCAATAGCTGAATCTGCGCCTGTTGTTCAGCGACTGCGGCGCGTAATTTTTCGACGTCTGGAACACCGCCACGTTGAAACCACAGGGCGTATTGCAGATAAATCGTTATCGCAATCAGAAGCGCGATGAATACGCGCACAATGCAGACATCACATGCCGAGGTTATAGAACGCCGAGCGCCCCGGGTATACCGCCCGCGAACCCAGCAGCTGCTCGATGACCAACAGGCGATTGTATTTAGCCACCCGGTCGGAGCGTGACATGGAGCCCGTCTTAATCTGACCAGTCGAATAGGCGCATGCTATATCAGCAATTGTCGCGTCTTCGGTTTCGCCAGACCGGTGCGAGACGACTGCGGTGTAACTCGCAGTGCGGGCCAACTCTATCGCCGCAAACGTTTCGCTGAGCGTGCCGATTTGATTGACTTTAATTAAAATCGAATTCGCCACCTGCGTGTCGATACCCCGTTGCAGCGTCGCAACATCGGTAACAAACAGATCATCACCAACGAGCTGGACTTTGCTGCCGATCTTTTCAGTCAGCTCACGCCAGCCCGCCCAGTCATTCTGATCCATACCATCTTCGATGGTCAGAATGGGATAGCGCTCCGACCAGTCTTTGAGCATGTCCGCCATGGCGCTCGCGTCCAGTTTGCGCCCTTCCGATGCGAGGTCGTATTCGCCATCATGATAAAACTCGGAGCTCGCAACATCTAAACCCAGAACAATATCCTCGCCGAGCCGGTAGCCGGCCTTCTCAACAGCGCGAGCGATGAGTTCGAGCGCCGCTTCGTTGGATTCGAGATCTGGCGCGAACCCACCTTCGTCACCAACCGCAGTGCTGGCGCCTTCGGCGTGCAGCAAACCCTTAAGCGCGTGGAAACATTCGGCCCCGTATCGCACGGCCTCGCAGAACGTCGGCGCACCGACCGGTAAAATCATAAATTCCTGCAGATCGACGCTGTTGTTAGCATGCGCACCGCCGTTGATGACATTCATCATCGGTACCGGCATAAGGTACTCATCGCTGTCCCGCAATGACTGGAACAACGGCTTGCCTTGGACATCTGCTGCTGCATGCGCACATGCCATGGACACCGCCAGGGTCGCATTGGCGCCGAGGTTTGCTTTATGCGGCGTGCCATCAAGCTCCAGCATGACCTGGTCGATACCACGCTGATCGGTGACATCGTGTCCGCATAAGGCGCCGGCGATCGGACCGTCAACTTTGGCGACCGCACTCAACACCCCTTTGCCCAGGTAGCGATTCGCATCGCCGTCGCGCATCTCAAGCGCCTCGCGTTCACCAGTCGATGCCCCGGACGGCACGGCTGCGACCCCGCTCTTGCCGTTATCGGTAACGACTTGCGCACGGACTGTCGGGTTACCGCGCGAATCGATGATTTCGAGCGCGCTGATGCTCGCTATTTTTGCCATAGTTAGTGGAATTCCAGTGTCTGTCTTAGCCGGCGCGCTTGACCAAACTATCGAGCGCCTTCAGTGTTTCCAACAAGGCCGGCATGTCCGCCAGCGCCAATGAATTAGGGCCATCGCTGAGGGCCTTGTCCGGCTCAGGATGGGTCTCGAGAAATACGCCGGCGACGCCGACGGCCACGGCCGCGCGTGCCAGAGCCGGAACAAATTCGCGCTCGCCGCCGGATGCCTGCCCCTGCCCGCCCGGGAGCTGTACCGAATGGGTCGCGTCAAATACCACTGGGCAGCCTGTTTCACGCATCGTCACCAGGCCGCGCATATCAGAAACCAGGTAGTTGTACCCGAAACTTGTTCCACGCTCGCACACCATGATGTTGTCGTTGCCGGTGGCGCGTGCCTTTTCGACGACGTTGTGCATATCCCACGGCGCAAGAAACTGCGCTTTTTTGATATTGACGGGCTTGCCCTGGCGCGCAACATTCTGGATGTAGTTAGTCTGACGGCAGAGAAAAGCAGGCGTCTGCAAAACATCAACGACAGCTGCGACCTCGTCAAGCGGTGAATCCTCGTGCACGTCGGTGAGGACAGGCACACCGAGTTCGTTGCGCACGCGCTCGAGAATGCGCAATCCGGCTTCGATTCCAGGGCCACGAAAACTCTTGTGTGAAGTACGGTTGGCTTTGTCGTAAGAAGCTTTGAAGATAAACGGCACGTCGAGCGCCGCTGTCATATTCTTCAGAGCTTCGGCAATTTCCAGGACCAGGCTTTCGCTCTCAACCACACAGGGGCCTGCGATCAGAAATAATCCTTCGCTTGCCCCAACCTCAAAGTCACACAATCGCATCAATTGCCTCGGCACTACTCGCAGTTTTGTAGGTCAGTGCGGCGCTGATAAACGCAGTGAACAAGGGATGTCCATCGCGTGGAGTGGATGTGAATTCCGGATGAAATTGGCACCCGACAAACCACGGATGTCTGGGTATTTCAACGATCTCAACAAGGTTGCCGTCGATTGACCGCCCGGCGATGCGCAGTCCGGCCGCCTCAAGTTCCATCATGAACGTGTTGTTGAACTCGTAGCGATGGCGGTGCCGTTCGTTGATCAAGTCAGTGCCGTAAGCTCGTGCTACGTAGCTGTCCGGCGCCAGCTTGCATGGTTGGCCGCCGAGTCGCATGGTGCCACCGACGTCGCCGTCAGCAGCGCGGTTCTCGATCGATCCCTCAGCGGTTTTCCACTCTGTGATCAAAGCGATAACCGGATGCGGAGTGGCAGGATCGAACTCCGTACTGTGCGCGCCCGCGAGGCTCGCCATATTGCGCGCGAACTCAATGACGGCAGCCTGCATACCGAGGCAAATGCCGAGATACGGCACAAGATGTTCGCGGGCGTATTGGACCGCCAAAACCTTACCCTCAATACCGCGTTCCCCGAAACCACCCGGGACCAGAATGGCATGCATGCCGTCGAGCGCGGAAAGCCCTTCGGTTTCCAGTAACTCTGAATCGACGTAATGAATTTTGACCCGTGTACGGGTATGAATCCCGGCATGCGTGAGTGCTTCGGAAAGCGATTTGTAGGATTCGGTCAGGTCGACGTATTTGCCAACCATTGCAATATCGACCGTGTGCTCCGGCTCCTCGAGGGCGCGCACGACCTCATACCATTGCTCAAGATTTGCTTGTGGAACCTGCAAGCCCAACTTTTCGACCACAATGTCGTCGAGACCTTCCATGTGCAACATCATGGGAATTTTGTAGATCGTGTCCGCATCCAGGGCGCTGATCACCGCGCGCTCTTCAACGTTAGTAAAAAGGGCAATCTTGCGACGTTCGGCGGGCGGTAAAATGCGGTCGGCACGGCACAACAGGATGTCTGGCTGAATGCCAATTGAGCGCAGTTCTTTCACCGAGTGCTGGGTCGGTTTGGTCTTCATTTCACCGGCCGAGCCGATGTAGGGGACCAGGGTCAAATGGATATAAAGGGTATTCTGGCTGCCGAGTTCAACCCGCATTTGGCGAATCGCTTCCAGAAACGGCAGTGACTCGATATCGCCGACGGTACCGCCAATCTCGACCATCGCGATCTCGGCCTCGCGTGCACCTTGCTTGATACCGCGAATGATTTCGTCGGTGATGTGCGGGATAACCTGAACCGTGGCGCCAAGATATTCACCCTGGCGCTCCTTGCGGATCACGTTGGCATAAATTCGGCCGGTTGTGTAGTTACTGTTGGCCGAAGTCCGGCAGCGCACGAAACGCTCATAGTGGCCCAGATCGAGATCAGTTTCCGCGCCGTCTTCAGTGACGAAAACCTCGCCGTGCTGAAACGGGCTCATCGTGCCCGGATCGACGTTAATGTAGGGGTCGAGTTTGACCATCGCGACCTCGAGGCCACGGGCTTCGAGGATAGCGCCCAAAGACGCGGCGGCGATGCCCTTCCCAAGCGAAGAAACGACGCCCCCGGTAACGAATATATAACGGGTCATGCAGTATTTATTTCTGGTTTCAGGCGCATGGCTTCAGGCTTGCGGGCGCCGTGGCGGAAAAGCCATTCAAGTGCGGACGAAGCTACCAGAACCGCCTGCGATTCTCAATGCCGGAGAGCGGGTCTGAGCCGTCTCAGCTGCTAAGTGAGTACCCCGCCTCGACATCGGCGCGACGTATGACGCCGAAGGTGCGAAATGTCAGCGGCGCTAGTGGCCGTCTTACATAAAGCGCCTCGACGCCTTCATTGACCATAATCGATCTGGCCTCGAACAGCGTGGCCTGCAAATGTACGGGCTTCAGTTCACAGCGTTCAGCAGGAATAGCCAACAAATCGATGTCACTGTCGGTGCCGGGATGATTCTCATAATAGCGCGCCAGGTCGGCTGCAAGGAGTAGCTGCGGGCGTTCTGTCTCACCTTCGATGACCAGCCACTGCGGTCCACGCAGGAGAATTTCTCGAGTCGTCGCGATGGGCAGGCTGCGCGCACAAGTCTCGAAACTGCGATTCATCACCGCGGCTACCCCGATCCGCCGTAGTCCTTGGGAAACCGAATCATGGCGATAATCCAGCCCGCTATCGCGCATCAAATGGGTAAAGACGGACTCTTGCTTAAATCCGATACGCGCAGTCAGCGCAGCTGCAACCACCGCCAGCATCGCCGGCATCGCCGGCATGATGATGTGGGGATTGCCGGTCATCTCGAGCAGCGCTAACAGGGCGGCCAACGGTGCCTGCAATACAGCGGCCATCATCGCTGCCATACCCAACATGACATAAATCGCCGACTCCGACCCAACCCCGGGTAATGCGTGGATGAGGTCTGCGTAGACGCCGCCAGCCAGGCAACCGAGCAACACCGTCGGACCAATCAATCCGCCGGGAATACGCGCCGAAATGCATACCACGGTAGCAGCAAATTTCGCGTCAAAAATGACTGCAAGTGCTGCCAGACCACACTGGCCCGCCAGCGTGGCGCTGACGGTGTCGTAACCCAGGCCCAACACTTGTGGTGCGAGCAAAGCGAGCGCGCCGGTCGCGCAGCCGGCGCCGATAAATTTCACCCCGAGGTGCAAGTCAGCGATGCGAGTGGAGAGCCAGCGAACCGATTTCACGAACGCAGCGGACAGGGTCCCGACGGTAACACCCATCACGGTGATGTAGGCCAGTTCCCATTGCGAGGCCAGACCCAGCAACGGCACCAGAAAAGTCGTGTCCGCGCCGAATGCCTCTCGGGTTAGTGCCGTGGCCGCGACGGCAGCGAGGATGACCGGGACGAAGCCGGCGATGGTGTATTCGACCATGATCACTTCCATGGCAAATACCACACCGGCCAGGGGGGTGTTGAACGACGCGGCAATAGCCGCTGCCGTACCGCAGGCAACGAGAGTTCGAATGCTGTTATTGGGCAACTGCAGACGCTGCCCGAGTAATGCGGCGATGGCCGCGCCGATATGCACACTGGGGCCTTCTCGGCCGACGGAATGACCGCTGGCGAGCGCCGCGGCGCCGCCGAAAAATTGCACAAGGAGATTGCGCAATGGCATGTGACCCTGATGGTAGTGCAGGCGCTCCAGCACATGCACCACGCCTACGACCCGCGCGGACGCGGGTATCAACCAGTACGCGAGTGCAAGTACGACGGCTCCAATAACCGGGACAGCGAAATGCATCGCCGGGTCCAGAATCTCAAAGGCCTCGTTCGGGAGATCGGGCATATAGGTGTGCTGAATCAGATTCGCACAAGCCCGGAACGCGATAATCATCAACCCTGCGGCGACGCCGCTGAGAAGCCCGAGGAGCGCAAGAAATCCATTGGCCTGCGAGGAACCAAGATGCAAACGATATTGCTCGAGGCGCTCTGCGCAGTAGTCGAGAACCCGTTTCACAATAAGGTTTTCACTTGCTTCCCGAGTGCCTCGCTCTACTCATAGCAACTTTCTGCTCGGTACCAGAAGCGCGCTACTGACTCCCGTTAATTCGCCGTCAGCACGCATTTGAATTTGATCCTTGCGTTCCCGCAGACAGCGTGATGTCGGCGCTATTGTGACGCCAATTCGATAGTGCCATTAATGGACACGGACAGTGTTTGCTGGCCTGCATCGAGGGTTGGCGCAGCTACCTCAGCCTTCATGGCCATGGCTCGTCCGCTGTAAACGACGCCCGGCGGTTGGCCGCCGGCAGTACCGATATTGATGTTGACGAGATTGTAGTGCGAGCGCTGAAACGCCGCGGTAACACTCGCGGCGCGAGTTCTGAAGCGTTCAATAGCGGTGTGAATCAGCTCTTTCTCGACCGTCTCTCGAACAGCTGTCGAGACTTCATAGGCGACCGATTCGACCCCGAGGCGTTGCTGCAGAACGCCGAGCAAAGCGCTTAGTGCCTCATGATCAGCGCTTTCCATGCGTAGCGATTGACGGGTCTGCCAGGCGGTAATCTTGCGTTTGTCGTAAACCGGATTCGTGCGGTAATCAAGCGTTTGTGCCTTCACCACTGAATGCTTGGCAATTTCCGCCAGGCCCCAGGACATGTCCTTATTGACCTGGTTCGCAGCCTGCGCTTGCTGGCGCGCCTGATGTTGGACAAAAAGCCGCACCACTAGCAAGTCACTATCGACTTCAGCATTAGCAGTGACCCTGAAACTCACTCGATTGCTGTCTGGCGCCTTCTCTGCGGCACTCAACGCACAGGCAGTGCTGAGCAGAAAAAATAGGACTAATAATGATCGTGACATCAACATGCTCCGGAAAGGGTTTGGCACGGCCAGCCAACCGCGCGACTGTGACGCTGCGCAAGCGTGACAGCTCACCGCCGCAGCATCGATGGGTTTATGCCTGCGCACCGAAATATCCTGTAGCGCGCAGACGACTTCCTGAAATCCAGGCACGTTCCTCAAGCCTGGCGAATAGCCTGCCACGCCGCCTCGACATGGTCACGTGTTGTATACGTTTGGCCTATACAAAGGCGCAGCGTAAATCGGCCGTCGATGAGCGTGTGACTCATGAACAGGCGCCCGGAACGATTGAGACTCTCAAGCAAAGCGCGGTTACGGGCGTCGTCACCGATTGCGCGAAAACAAACAAGGTTAAGCGAACGCGGCCGCGCGAGCTCGAAATTCGGGTCATCTTCAATCCAGCGCGCAAACTCGCTGGCCAGGGCGACGTGGTTGCGTACGAGTTGCTGTAATCCTGAAACGCCATAGCTGCGAATTACGCACCATAACTTTAAAGCGCGAAAGCGTCGTCCAAGCGGAACTTGCCAATCGCGGTAGTCGATTGCTGCACCGCGGTCGGTCACGCTGTTGCGCAAATACTCGGGCATGACCGATAGCGCCCGCACCAGCGGCTCGCGATCGGCCACGAAAAAACAATCACAATCGAAATTCGTCAGCATCCACTTATGTGGGTTGAAACAGTAACTGTCCGCATGTTCGAGACCGTCGTTGAGGTGGCGAAATTCCGGACACAGCGTCGCCGTCCCGGCCATCGCGGCGTCGACGTGTAACCACATCCCGTGGACTCTGGTGATTTCTGATATTTTCGCCACCGGGTCCACGGCCAGCGAAGACGTTGTCCCGACCGAGGCGCAAACAAAAAACGGCCGCAGGCCAGCATCAATATCGGCCTCGATGGCTATGCGCAATGCGGTTACCTCAAGCGCCGAATTCTGATCCGTCGGAATTTTACGCAGTCGTTGCCGCCCAAGGCCTGAAATTGCGGCGGCCTTCTCCAGTGACGAATGAGTTTCTTCAGAACAATAGGCGATCAGATCCGCATCCGTGCCGACTTCACGCGCGCGATAATCAGTCGCGCGCTCACGTGCCGCGAGTAGCGCGCACAGGGTGGCACTTGACGCCGAATCCTGAAGGACCCCACCGCCGAGTCCGTCGGACCGAAACCGCGCCGGTAGTCCGAGCATGTCGACCAACCAGTCCAGCACATGGGTTTCGAGTTCGGTACACGCTGGGCTGGTTTGCCACAACATGCCCTGTACACCTAATCCGGCACAGAGAAGGTCGCCAAGAATTGATGGGGGGGAGGTGTTAGCAGGGAAATAGCCGAAGAAATTCGGTGACTGCCAGTGCATTAAACCCGGGACCAGGACGTCGCTGACGTCGTTCAGAATGGCATCGAACGATTCACCGACAAGGGGCGCTGAGAGTGGAAGCTGCGCGCGGATATCGCCGGGCTCGGTAGTCGGCATAACGGGGAGGTCGGCAACCCGTTCTGCGTAGTCTGCCAACCAATCGATAACAGCGTAGCCGGCACGCCGGAATTCTTCGCTCGACATATGTCGGACTGGTTCTTCGGGCTCCGCCATCTTGTCGTCCGCAGTGGTCATGCTGGATTATCAGGCCGACGATATACGCCGACCCGATAGTCACCGGTTGAAGTGACGCCTACAAGTTGCTGAGGATGTTCTCGGCAGAACTTTCTTTGACGTCTGAAGCTGCTGCTTCGCAGTGCAACTGCGACACGACGCCGTCGTCGACGACGATTGCAAAACGTGACGCGCGAGTGCCCATGCCGAAGCCGCTGGCATCGAGCTCAAGTCCGAGGGCCTGAGCGTAAGCGGCGTTACCATCGGCAAGCAGCGTGACCTTATCACCAGCGCCCTGATCTTTAGCCCACGCTCCCATGACAAACACGTCATTGACCGACAAACAGGCAATGGTGTCGACGCCTTTCCCTTTAAGGGCATCTGCGTTCTCGATAAAGCCCGGCAGGTGCTTGGCGGAGCAGGCTGGTGTAAACGCGCCAGGTACTGCAAACAAAACGACCTTTTTGCCTTTGAACAGCTCGTCGCTGGTCACGCCGCCGGGACCCTCTGCCGTCATGACACCGAATGCACCTTCAGGCATTTTTTCACCAACTTTTATAGTCACGTGGACCTCCGCATGGATTAAATTCAACAACCGCGCATTGTGCCACTCGCGTGGCGGCTATGGTAGCGCCGCAGACCGCTGTGCTCGGCGTTCGGGTTCTGCCAGAGTGCGGCACGCATGTTCGCCCTGTTTGGACAAACGCGCACCAATAACTCCTACCCGATCGCCTGCTCGATATCGCAGAGCAGATCATTCGGATCCTCCAGCCCGACCGAGAGCCGCAGAAGCCCTTCGCCAACATTCATGCTTTCGCGATCTTCAGCGCTCAGACGCCCGTGCGTGGTGGTTGCCGGATGCGTCACGATACTTTTCGCATCGCCCAGATTGGCCGTAATTGAGAACAGACGCAGGTTATCAACGATTCTCCATGCGGCAGCGCGGTCGGCAACGTCAAAACTGACAATGCCGCCGAAATCGCTTTGCTGCGCGCGCGCCAGCGCGTATTGGGGATGCGACTCGAGCCCTGGATAATAAACCCGCCGCACTGCCGGGTGCTCATCCAGCCAACGAGCGACGACTGTGGCCGAGCGGCTATGCCTTTCCATGCGGATTTGCAGGGTTTCCAGCCCCTTTAGAAAAACCCACGCATTGAATGGACTCATTGTCGGCCCAGCACTGCGCAAAAAAGGAACCAATCGCTCTTCCATCAGCGCACTGCTACCGACCAGTGCGCCACCGAGGCAGCGTCCCTGCCCGTCGAGGTATTTCGTTGCGGAGTGCACGACGACATCGGCTCCGAATTCCAAGGGCCGTTGCAGTACCGGAGTACAAAAACAGTTGTCGACGACCAGCTGAGCCCCATGCTGATGGGCCAGATCAGCGAGAGCCTGCAGGTCCGCGACGTCGGTCAGCGGATTTGACGGCGTTTCCAGAAACAACATCCGGGTGCGTGATGTCATGGCGCGTTCCCAGGCATCCAGATTGGTCATATCAACGAGTGTTGTGACGATGCCAAACTTACTCAATACGTTCTTGAACAAATTCACCGTCGTACCAAAAACGCTGCGCGAAGCAACGATCTCGTCACCGCTCACCAGAGTCGCCATCACCAGACTCAGAATTGCACTCATCCCCGACGATGTGCCGATCGCTCGTTCGCCACCTTCCATCGCCGCCAGGCGTTGCTCGAAGCCACGCACGGTCGGATTGGTGAAGCGACTGTAAACGTTGCCCTCTTCGTCACCCGAAAATCGAGCCGCAGCCTGAGCTGCTGACTCAAAGCAAAAACTTGAGCTCAGAAACAGCGCTTCGCTCTGCTCCAGTTCGCTTGTCTGATATTGGCCTGCCCGACATGCCAGGGTGGCAAGGGCCAGTTCTTCGGGTATGTCCGTCATCGCATTTCTCAACCACAGTCGTGTGCTAATAGCTTGCGGCGGTCGAAAAAAAACCCGCGATTGGAGGATCCAAAGCAGGTTTGGATCGCTTTAGCCGTTTTTTTATAGCGCCCGCAAGCTGAATTCAAATCGGCGCGTTTCAACATCGCGCAGGTTAGCTATCGCGAACCGACGTGTCAACGATTTCGATAACCCCACAACTAGTCGGTAGCGGTTTGGTGCTAATAGATCTGATCCGTGCCTCGTATCAGCAATGCTGAGGTTGGCTGTCTGGCAAGTGTGGACGGCCTTGGTGGCTGGGCTGTGTGGCTAAATAAAATGCGGTCGCGTTTTCAGATGTCGATGGACACTTCATCGGAGGTGTAGATCTCTCCCTCCGAATCATCGTTTGCGAGGTGTCCTTCCCTGGCGTCATCGGCGCGCAGGCTACTGATGCGTTTCAGGTAAACTTCGCTGACGTCGCCAGTGACATACTGACCGCTGAAGCAGGATTGTTCGAACGCGGTGATCGATTCGTTCCCCCGCCGGGCCGCCTCAACGAGATCATCGAGATCCTGGTAAATCAGGTCGTCCGCACCAATTTCCTTACAAATTTCTTCGACCGAGCGATTGCAGGCAATAAGCTCTGAACTGGTTGGCATATCGATACCGTAGACGTTCGGGTATCTGACCGGCGGCGCGGCTGAGGCGAAATAGACCTTCTTCGCCCCGGCCTCGCGCGCCATTTCGATAATCTGTCCGGACGTCGTGCCTCTGACAATTGAATCGTCGACGAGGAGAACATTCTTGCCCTCGAATTCGAGATCAATTGCGTTTAACTTTTGACGCACTGATTTACGCCGCAAGGCCTGCCCGGGCATGATGAATGTGCGCGGGATATAGCGGTTTTTGATGAACCCTTCGCGATACTTAACATCTAACGCGTTAGATAGCTCCAGAGCGGCAGTACGCGCCGTATCAGGAATCGGAATGACGACATCGATCTCGTGGTGTTGCCATTCCTGTGCGATCTTCGCTGCCAGGGTTTCGCCCATTCGCATGCGCGCTTTATGCACGGATATGCCGTCAATAATCGAGTCGGGACGAGCAAAGTAAACATGCTCAAATATGCACGGGGAAAATGGTTTACTTTCCGCGCACTGCTGAGTGTGAAGCTGCCCTTCCTTACTAATGAATATAACTTCACCCGGAGCGATATCGCGAACCAACTCGAAGCCAAGTGCATCGACCGCGACAGATTCGGAAGCGACCATGTATTCGTCGCCATCAGCGGTACTACGCTTTCCGAAGACGATGGGTCGAATCCCGTAACTGTCTCGAAAGGCGACAATTCCAACGCCGGTAATCATCGCCACGACCGCAAAGCCACCGCTGCAACGTGCATAGACGCGCCGCACTGCAGAGAAGATATCGTTCGCGTCGATGCGCAATTTACCTAGCCGTTGCAACTCGTGGGCGAAAACATTCAGGAGCACTTCGGAATCGGATTCGGTGTTGATATGTCGTAGTTCGTCTTCAAACAATTCCTGTTTCAGCTGTGCTGAATTAGTCAGGTTGCCGTTATGCGCAAGGGTGATGCCGTACGGAGAATTAACGTAGAACGGCTGCGCTTCGGCGTTCGAGGAAACCCCGGCCGTCGGATAGCGCACGTGGCCGATCCCCATTCGTCCGCGCAGGTTGAGCATGTGCCGAGTGTGAAACACGTCGCGCACCAAACCATTTGATTTGCGCAAAAAAAGTCGGCCGTTGTCGTACGTTGCAATTCCCGCTGCGTCCTGGCCGCGATGCTGGAGTACAGTCAGGCCATCGGAGATCAACTGATTGACCGACGATTTGGCAGCGATTCCTATAATTCCACACACGATGGGCGACCCGTTTTAGAAGCTGAAGTATTTCGCCAAATCCGGCGGAATCCAGTTGAGAACATACAAGGCCGCCGTTTCGAATGGCGCCAATAGTTGTGAAGTTTGCCACCACGCCTCGCCGGGAATAGTGGTTAATCCCGCAGCGAGCACTGCAATAATGACGATCGCAGCCCCGCGCGCCAGGCCGAACAAAGCACCGAGCATACGATCAGTACCACTTAGTCCGGTCTTCTCCATAAATTGACTAATAAGATGGTTAACTAATCCGGCAGCCATCAAGGTAAGGATTAGCACGCCTATAAACGCCAAAACGATGCGCGCGGTAGGGATAGTAATGTAGGGTTCCAGCAAGACACTGGCGCTAGCGCCGAAGGTCGACGCCACCCAAAATGCGGCCACCCACGCCAGTAGCGACAAGACCTCGCGAACGAAACCTCTAAACACGCTGATTAGCACGGATATCAGGATAATGCAGGCGATCGTGATGTCGGCCCAGTTCATGGCGAGTCCGCTGCCTGAGACGCCCGCGAGTGTAGCATCATGAGTTATGCCGCTGTAGCGTTGTTGCGATGAGAGCGTTATTGATAGCGCAGTAACATGCCCTTAAGGGCAAATTTCTGCTGCAGCTGTAGCAAAACTTTTTCGGCCTCGTCGCGCCGAATCTGCGGGCCGACGCGGACCTTAAATTCGGTGGCGTCTGCCCCCGCCTGCCGCTGCAGGTACGCGGGATAACCGTCCGCTCGAAGTTTTTCGATCAAACGTTTGGCGTTCGCGTCGTTTGCGAAACTGCCGAGTTGCACAGTCCATGCCGCCACGCCCGCGCGCGGTGATGGCACGGTGATTTTTTCCATGGACGGCTCCGCGGCTGGCGTGCTGTCGGTGGCCATTGCTGCGCTTTGGGCTTTCGTAACGTCTGTGTCGCTGTTGAGCGGTGCTGGCTCTGGAACTGATTCCGGTGGTCGCGGCGGCGTCACATTCGCACGGCTGCGTTGCTCCAACGCGTCAATGTCGGATTCGCTCAGTGGTACGACCCGCGATGAGAAGTTCGTTTGTGGCAGCGGCGGAATCGAAGGAACTTCCGGCAACTCACGTTCAACCGAAGAATTGTCCAGAAAAAGAGGAATGAAGATCACCCCAACCATCACCAGCACCGCCGCACCGACAACACGTTGCCTAAGTTGGCGGTCCACTAGTCAAGTTCCTTCAGTTGAGTATCGAGTACGCGCAGCATCTCACCAACGGTGAGACAAGAACCGATGGCCAAGATTCTATCGCCGCTATCGGCGCTCGCAAGTACGCCAGCATGAGCCTGTTCCACCGAAGCGTATGCGTTAACTTCGGCGCCACGCTCGAGGGTCGCCAAGCACTCACGCAATGTTTTTGCTGGCGCCCCGTTTGCCGCCGGCAGGTCGGCAAAGTGCCAGCTATCTATCTTGCCGAGCAAGGGGCGTAGGTACTCGCGGTGATTCTTCGTATTGAGCATGCCGATAATAGCGTGTGTGCGAGGCGCGTTCGGCATGGAATTCAGCGTCGCGACGAATATTTCAGCCGCTTGCGGATTGTGTGCGACGTCCATGACATATTCGTAACGGTTGCTCACACAATGAAAGCGCCCAAGTAAAGCAACATCGCGCAGCCCGGCATGCAGATGGGCTTCCTCTACAGGATGGCGCGCGGCAAGCAGGCGCACGACTTTCAGGACCCCGGCAGCGTTGCGCAATTGATGCGTCCCATTCAGCGCCGGGAGCGGGAGACCGGCGTAGATCTCGTCTTGCGACCACCAGGTCCAACATTCGCCGTCCTGCTCGTAGGCGTACTCGACGCCAAGCAGGTGCAAATCAGCACCAAGGGTTCGCGCAGTATGCGAGATCGAATCTGGTGCGGCGTGATCCGAGCAAACCACCGGGCGGGAAGCGCGCATGATCCCTGCCTTTTCGCTGCCAATCTGTTCACGTGTTTCTCCTAGCCAGTCTTCGTGGTCCAGGCCAATAGCAGCAATCAAGGCAACGTCCGAATCGACGATATTAACTGCATCCAAACGCCCGCCTAAACCGACCTCCAGGATCGCGACATCAAGTTCGGCATGTTCGAACAGTAGTAGTGCAGCTAAAGTCGCGAACTCGAAATACGTCAGCGCAACATCGCCCCGCGCCTGCTCAACCGAGGCGAACGCCGCGCAAATTGATCGATCGTCGAGCGCCAGACCACCGATGTGCATGCGTTCGTTGTAGTTACTCAAGTGGGGTGAAGTGTAGGCGCCGACCCGATAGCCGGCGGCGAGCCAAATTGCCTGTAACAAAGCAACACTCGAGCCTTTACCGTTGGTACCGGCAACGGTGACTACGGTCGGCGCGGGCCTGGTAAGGTCGAGCTTTGCAGCAACCGTTCGGCAGCGCTCAAGCCCAAGGTCAATCGTCTTTCCGGAACCCGACTCAAGCCAGTCCAACCACTCACGCAGCGGCGAATCAGCGCGCGGTACAGCGTCTTCATGATATGTCACGATTTCCGCTTCCCGAGTTACCAAGAGTCTGTCCTGCTCAACTCACTCGTCGTCGCCACTTGCGACGAGCTCTGCGGTGGCTGCGGCGCGCGCTGGTCGGTGTGCCAGCACGCCAAGCAAAGAACTAATCGTGCTCGCCATTTCGCGGCGGTCGACGATCATGTCGACGGCACCGTGCTCGAGAAGAAACTCACTGCGCTGGAAACCCTCGGGTAAAACTTGCCGGACGGTTTGTTCGATGACGCGCGGGCCTGCGAATCCGATCAACGCACCCGGTTCGGCAATGATCACATCGCCGAGCGAGCCGAGACTGGCCGATACACCGCCCATGGTCGGATCGGTCAACACCACGATATAGGGCAAATGCTGTTCGCGCATCTGCGCGATTGCAGAACTGGTTTTCGCCATTTGCATCAGGGAGACCAGTGCTTCCTGCATGCGCGCACCACCGCTGGCGCAAAAACATACAAAAGGCAGGCGTGCCTCAAGGCACCGCCCGACAGCCCGCACGAAACGTTCGCCAACAACTGAGCCCATCGACCCGCCAAGAAAACCGAACTCGAAAGCTGCGGCGACCACGGGCATGCCATCCACCGTGCCTTGCATGACGACGAGCGCATCAGTTTCCTGGGTCGTTTTCTGGGCGCTGGTAATTCGGTCACGATAGCGCTTGCTGTCCTTGAACTTCAAAAAATCAAGCGGCGTAACTTCAGTCGCAAATTCCTCCTCACTGCCATCGTCCAGGAATTTAGCGAGGCGGCGTCGCGCATCGATACGCATGTGATGACCGCATTTGATGCACACGTCGTAGTTGCGCTCCAACTCTGCACGATAGAGTACGGCTTTACACTCTGAACAACTCGTCCATAGCCCCTCAGGGATCGAACGTTTGGTCGCGCCATCAGTACGTATGCTGGTTGGCAGAAGTTTCTTAAACCAATTCAATGCAAGGATCCTGTGCTCGAGATAATGCCGGGTCGGCTAGGCATCGATGGCTTCGCGCAGTGACGCGGTAAAGGTTTCGATCGCGCTCGCGCCGGTTTCGCTGCCTGCGTTGGACTCAATAAGTTCGACCAGCGCACTGCCGACAATAATGGCGTCCGCGATGGCAGCCGCACGAGCCGCAGCTTCCGGCGTGCGTATACCGAAGCCGATTCCAACTGGCAGGTCAGCCATTGCACGCGTGGTCTCGATAAGCTGCTGAACGTCACCGACCGCCGCAGCTTTACCGCCAGTTACGCCTTTAACTGCAACAAAGTACACGAATCCTGATGCTAGTTCACATACCCGCGCGATTCGACTTTCTGAGGAATTGGGCGCGACCAGGAAAATCTGATCCAGCCCCATCCGGGTGACTTCCCGGTTTAATTCGAGGGCCTCTTCCGGCGGCGCATCAACAACTAATAAGCCATCCACGCCCGCTTTATGTGCAGCTTGGGCGAACGTTTTTGAGCCCATCCGTTCGATGGGGTTCAGATAGCCCATCAATACCACTGGAGTGGTTTTATCCTGGGCGCGGAAGTTGGCAACGCAGTCCAGGACTAGACCAAGACTGGCGCCGGCCGCCAGCGCGCGCTCGCTGGCTCGCTGGATGGTTTCTCCGTCTGCCATGGGGTCTGAAAATGGTACGCCGAGTTCGATAATGTCCGCCCCGCCGCGCACCAGTGCGTGCATAAATCCCGGCGTGGCGTCGAGATCAGGATCGCCGGCCGTGATAAACGTGATGAGGCCCTTGCGTTGTGACCGTGACAACTCAGCAAAAGAATCCGCGATTCGACTCATTAACAAATACCCACCAGGCCAGGCGCCATCACAATGTAATTTTGTTCAGCGCCGCGACCGTTTGAATGTCTTTATCACCTCGGCCAGACAGATTGACGACGAGGAACTTGTCCTGCGCCATCGATTGCGCAAGTTTCTGCGCGTAGGCCAGCGCATGAGATGACTCGAGGGCCGGCATAATACCTTCCAGCAAAGTCACTCTTGCGAACGCCTCAAGCGCCTCATCATCCGTTACAGTTTCGTACTGGGCCCGGCCACTATCTTTCAGCCAGGCGTGTTCGGGCCCGACGCCAGGATAATCAAGGCCAGCTGAAATCGAATGCGTGGCTTCAATTTGCCCGGATTCATCCTGCATCAGGTAGGTCCGATTACCGTGCAGGACGCCGGGCCTCCCCGCACTTAGTGGGGCCGCATGGAGGCCACTAAGAATGCCCTCCCCGCCAGCTTCCACGCCAATCATCTCGACCTCCTCATCATTTATAAAAGGATAGAAGAGGCCGATTGCGTTCGAGCCTCCGCCGACGCAGGCCACTAGCGCGTCCGGCAATCGCCCTACCTGATCCAGACATTGCATGCGTGCTTCCCTGCCGATCACGGATTGAAAATCCCTGACCATAGCCGGGTACGGGTGGGGGCCTGCAACTGTGCCAATGATGTAGAAAGTGTCATCAACATTAGCCACCCAATCTCGCATCGCTTCGTTGAGGGCGTCTTTCAAAGTCCGCGACCCCGAATTCACGGCCTCGACTTCCGCGCCCAGCAGTTTCATGCGAAACACGTTGATCGATTGCCGCTGAATGTCGTCTGCGCCCATATAGACGCGACAACTCATACCTAACCGTGCCGCGACAGTCGCGGTCGCGACGCCATGCTGTCCCGCACCGGTCTCCGCTATGACACGCGGTTTCCCCATCCTTTTGGCCAGTAGTGCCTGGCCCACAGTGTTGTTCACTTTGTGGGCCCCTGTGTGATTCAGGTCCTCACGCTTCAGGTAAATTTGCGCGCCTCCGATTTCCTGTGACCATCGCCGCGCGTGATAGAGAGGGGACGGGCGCCCGACGTAGTGGCGCAAGTCTTCGTCAAGTTCGTTCAGAAACGACTCGTCGCCCATGTATTTGTGATACGCAGCTTCCAGTTCGAGCAGAGGCCCCATCAAGGTTTCGGCGACGAATCGACCACCATAAGGACCGAAATGCCCGTTCGCATCCGGGAAACCGGTTTGGTCGCCCAATGAAGCGCTCAAATACGGTTCAGAGTTGGCGGTCAAAATCTGTCACCTCGCGTATAAATCGTTGCATCTTGTCATGGTCCTTTAAACCCTTGGCACGCTCGATGCCGCCACTGACATCAACCGCATAGGGCCGCACCGAATGAATAGCGGACGCGACATTGTCCGGGGTGAGTCCACCGGCGAGGATAACCGGGCGAGAAATTGTCTGTGGAACCGAACTCCAATCGAAGGTTTTGCCGGTTCCTCCAAAAGCCTGCGCATCATACGCGTCGAGAAGCAAAGCGGCAGCCCCAGGGTACTGCTCTTCTCCACGTTCGATATCCTCTTGGCTTCGCACCCTTATTGCCTTAATCCACGGTAGCGAGCACGCACGACACTGTCGCATCGTTTCGTCACCGTGGAACTGGACCACATCAATACCACTTTCAGTGATCGTGTCCTCCACCTCTCGCGGGTCGGCGTTAACGAATAACCCAACCTTGGACACCAGCGGCGGAAGGTCCGCGATAATTGCGGACGCTTGTGCTCGTGTTACGTGCCGCGGACTTTTAGCGTAGAAAACGAAACCCAAAGCATCCGCGCCGTAACTAACCGCAGCCTGCGCATCGGCGCTATTTGTTATCCCGCAAAATTTTATGCGCACCCGTGCCAACGCCGCAGCCACCTTTAGAGTCCGTTGAAGGCCGGTAATTATCGCACCTCAACCAGAGAACCGATAGGCGTCAACTTAGCCTGGAAAGGCCACACCGGAGTAGCACGGGAGAACTGGTCTACGACCATCGGCTATGGGTAGGCCAAACTCTTCGGGGTAATGTACGGCCGTGAGGTACAAGCCGTGTGGCGAGGCGGTAACGCTCGCGCGAGTACGGTCGCGGAAATTGAGCACTTGCGCCGCCCACGCCGGTGGGTGCTTGCCCATGCCGATATCCATCAGCACGCCAGCGAGGTTTCTCACCATGTGCTGCAGGAAGGCGTTCGCAGTGATGCTCAGCACGACGAAACCTGTACTCGCCGTGACATCGAAAGCGTAAATAGTGCGGACCGGATGCCACGCCTGACAGCCTTTGGCTTGAAACGAAGAAAAATCATGTTCACCAATCAACAAGTCTGCTGCCATCTGCATAACGTTTGGGTCGAGTGCTTGATGTTGCCAGCTGACCTTCGAGCCCCACAGAGAAGGACGTGATTGGCGATTGCAAATAACGTAGTCGTAAGAGCGTTTCAATGCAGAAAAGCGGGCATGAAAGTGATCGGCAACCGGAAGCGCCCACAACACGCTGACGTCGGCCGGCATATTTGTATTGCAGCCCAGAACCCAAGAGCGAGCGCTACGGTCTGCTCCCGTATCGAAGTGGACAATCTGCTGACTTGCATGCACGCCAGCGTCTGTCCGGCCGGCACAACATACCGTGACACTCTCGTCCGCGATCTTGCTTAGTGCGGCTTCGAGTTGGCCCTGAACAGTTCGCGTCCCGAGCTGGCGTTGCCAACCGTGAAAGGCACTGCCGTCGTACTCGACGCCCATCGCTATGCGCATGATTTGATGAAGTCGTTGCTTAACCCGACGAGCCTGCGCATGGCGGCCAAGTCAGGAAATTTGAGTCCCGGGTTATTTCGCTCGCCGGGGGCATCCAGCGCGCCAACCCGGCGCTAAGTTAGTTGCGAGAGCAGAGATTGGGCTTCTGCCTGCTGGATTTCGTTACCTTCCGTCGCTACTTCATCGAGAATCGAGCGCGCGCCGTCGCTATCGCCGAGCTCAATGTAGGCTTTTGCGAGATTCAGTTTAGTATCAGCCTCGTCAGCGTCACTCTGGCGCTCGACCGGATTGGATACCGGCATAACGAGCGTCTTATCGTCTGCATCTTCCGTTTCGCCATCATCGCCGGGTTCCATGGCAACCGTCTCTAGATGGTCTAACTCGCTATCAATTTCCCCGTCAACTTCAAGGCCGTCCAGGTCCAGCGAAAATGCGTCGTCGTCGCCGCCGCGCTCTTCCAGTTGCACGGCCAGCTCATCGAGCGATGTTCCAATGTCCGTATCGAGGCTAATCTCGCCGCCATCCTGTGTGCTCACAGAACCCATATCAAGCGTTTCGTCTGCGCCGATGGAGTCCATTTCCGTAGTGCCGTCAAGCGCGAAATCGAACTCTTCGTCGTCTCCAAGGCCGAGTGATATCTCGCCCAGCTCCTCGCCCTGGAGCGCAACATCTCCGTCTACGGGATCATCGTCAGCGGAACTCATGGTTATTTCAAGACGCCCGTCTCCGTCGTCTTCCTCAACCACATCGAGCGCACTATTCAGCTCTTCAGAACCCATGGTGATATCAAAATCGAGCTCAGCTCCTGAGTCCACAGAAGCGCTCTCTTCGGACAGCGCCGAATCCAGATCGACAGTGAGAATGGCATCTTCATCGAGTGCCTCCAGACGGCCGTCGACCATAGTCGGCGCCTCAGGATCGATGTCTGAACTATCAGCATTCAGAGCCCCGATATCAAAATCCATCAGAGCGTCGTCACTGTCCTCAGCGCTACCTCCCCCGGTGAGGTCAAGTATGTCGTCCCCGTCGGTAGCATTCGTTTGTTCTGTAGCCGTCTCCTCGTCAAATGCTGTTGCGACCGTTTCACTAATGTCGAAATCGAGCACCGACTCCTCCGCGGTATCGGTTATCTCTAAGTTGACATCGAGTTCCGGCTCATCGGCGGAGAATTCTTCGTCACCGCTGAGTCCGGGTGAGGTCACATTCAGTAAATCGGCATCATCGAAGCTCGACACATCGCCAGTCTTGGTGACATCCAGCAGATCCGTGTCGTTGTCTGAGGCAACGTTGAGCAGGTCAGAACCCATTGCTGCATCGGTGTTGCCTCCTGAGGTCACTTCGAGCAGATCGACCTCGCCACCGCCATCGGTCAAATCGAGGACGTCGTCGTCGCCCGTGGCAGCCGGCTCCTCATCTTCGCCTGCTGTCAGGTCGAAAATACCATCATCATCACCGAGGGAAAGATCAAGGACATCGTTCTCGCCGGCTGTAGCGGTTAAATCGAGCACCTCGTCATCATCTGTGTCTGCTGTCAGGTCGAGCACGTCGCCAGCGTCCGCCACAGTAGAATCGATCGTATCGTCACTTGCCGGGCCAGTAGCAGGGTCGTCTTCTCCTGCTCCTGCCGTGAGATCAATCATCCCGTCGTCATCCCCGACCCCAGCCGTCACAGCATCTACTGCGCTGCCATCATCAACAGCGGTCAGATCCAGGACGCCGTCGTCGCTGGCTTTCGATGAGGCGCTTCCCGGGACCACTTCTACGGTATCTTCGGACGCAGTTAAGTCGACTACGGCGCCGCTGTCATCGCCCGAAAGGTCGAAATCCACATCGTCATCGTCTCCCGGGGCGTGCGCAACGGTATCTTCGCCGGGCTCTGCATCACCCGTGATATCAACAAAAGCGCTCGCCTGCTCTTGCTCGGGCTGCGCTTGCGCGTCGCCGCCTTCTTCGAACAACGCGCGATCAGGTGACATCTCAGACCACATCGCAACAGCACTATCGCGCAGCGGGTCACCTTCGCTCACGACATCAAACAATTCACGCGCAGAGGTTTCATAAGCCCCTCGGTCGTTCGACGAATAGTAGACCTCGAGCAACCTCAATTTGTAGTCGTGTCGGTCTGGATGCTCACCTATTACGCGCTTACACAGCTCTTCAGCTTGATCGAACCGTTCGTAAGCGAGGTAGACATTCATCTCCTCCAGAGGGTCTTCCTCGGGCTCTTCGTCTACCGGTGCATCGCTTGCCGCAAGCGGAACCTCGGTAATGGCTTCGTCGTCCGCTGCTTCGGCTTCAACCGTCGCATTGGCGTCAAAACTTTTGTCCGAAGCGCCGATTTCGGTGACCGCTTCCGCGCCATCGTCAAGCGACCCGGCGGTAATCGTCGCGTCTTCGTCATCGTCCTGTTCTTCGGCTACTGGCGACGCACTCGCCACCGGAGTGGGTTTGCCGGCGCCGCGTCGACGCATCAGAAATCCAACGATTACGCCAAATAGCCCGAGTATGAGGAGCGTGATCACACCCAATATCGTAATTGCCCCGCCCGGCACTGCGGCGGCAAGATGGGGAGGAATCAAATTCGCCGGGAATCCGGGTGCAGCCTCTGGCGCAGGCACGTAGTCAACAACAACTTCGTCTACTTCATCGTAAGCGGCCGCGTCCTGGTCTTCGTCGACTTCGACCATGGTGTCGTCAGAATCGACCGGCGTGGCAGAGTCACTCTCAATCGCGGTTCCATCGTCTTGTTCAGCTACTGTCGAATCTGCGTCTGCGCCCGTCTGAGCACCGTCATCGGTGGCCTGCCGGTCAGCTACTTCAGTGCCTATCCCCGCCCGCTGGCTAAGCGTATCGTCGCCAAGTTCGACACCGAGTGTTGCGAGCCGCGCCTGCAAGGCAGCAAGCTCGCTGTCCTGAATATTGACCTGACTCTGCAACAAATCGATGATTTCTTCGGCTTCGAGCAATTTGCCGGTCAATTCGGCATTGTCTTGTGTGGTCGCATCAAGCGCTTCGGTGAGTAAATCTTCACCAGCGCCGGAGCCGGGGGCAGCGCCGCCGTCTTCGCCTTGGGGAGCGACTAGCTCAAGACGCGCGTCGCCGTCGGCTACTGGCGTTGGTGTGGCTGGCCGTGCGGGCGGGGTGGCTTCGGCCCCGATGAGCTGCGCGCTAGGCTCAGCGGTGACCTGATCACGGTATTGTTCCCACACTTGATGTTGTCGGCGTGCTTCTTCGAAAGCCGCCTCGGCAGACACGCCGCCAATGCTTGCTGCTTCAGGGAGTCGTAAAATCGCGCCTCGACGCAGCAAGTTAATGTTTCCATCAACGAATGCATCAGGGTTCTCGCGCAACAAAGCCAGCATCATTTGCTGTACCGAGACCGCTTCGTCGGGTCGGTTCAGGGATGCGATAGACCACAGCGTATCGGTTGCAACGATTGGCCCAATCTCGCGGCCAGCGCTATAGGGCCCGGTCACAGAGGTTGACCGCGCGTTGTCACTCGAAGCGATCGGAGTGCCTGCAACGGGCGGCTCCGACGGACTTTGCGTTGCGGGGGCTACGGCAGCGACTTCGGGTTGGCTACGGCCACGATTTTCGTCGTATAGCGATGGATTAAGAAGAACGGTGTACTCGCGTAACAGGCGTCCGTTCGCCCAATTCATTTCAACCAGGAAATTTAGATAAGGCTCCCGAATGGGATCTTTTGACGTGACGGAAATGAAATTATCGCCGGACTCGTTCTCTTCTACGCCAAACTTCAGCTTGTAGAGCAGCGGATGCAACGCGATACCCGCGCGGTCGAATTGGTCGCGGGCGGCCAGGCCAACTTTCAGCGCATCAAAGTCGTCGGCGGTAGCACCGAGAATTTCGATTCGCCCGTCGAAGGGTTCATTTAACGCGGATTCTGAATGCAGAGAGCCGAGCCCGAGTGCAATTACCAGCGGACTCGCAACTAGGCCGAGTATCAGGGCGACGGCTCGATTCCGTAGCATGACGTCATTCCTTAAAATCGGTTTGCCTACTATTGAATATCAGTAGAGCGGCCAAGCGCTTGTACCGCAGCATTGACGGTGTGCGTTGAGCCTCCCAAGAGACGTTCGAATATTCTTTATAATTAGTGGCTAACTATAGCTTATAAATGGCTTTTTACCAACAATTCCGCGATTTGGATGCTATTCAACGCCGCACCCTTGCGGACATTGTCTGAGACCACCCAGAGGTCAATTCCGCGCGGGTGGGAAATGTCTTCACGAATTCGACCGACAAATACCGGATCGGCGTTAGCGGCGTCGCTGACCGCGGTCGGATAGCCGCCATCTTCGCGCTGATCAATCAAGGTCACCCCAGGGGCGACAGCCAGCAGCGAGCGAACCTCGTCAGCACTGATGTGCGAGCGGGTTTCAATATGCACAGCTTCAGAATGCCCGAAGAAAACGGGCACCCGCACGCAGGTCGGATTGACTGCAATCGTATCGTCGCCAATGATCTTGCGGGTTTCCCAAACGAGCTTCATTTCCTCTTTGGTGTAGCCGTTGTCCTGAAAGACATCGATCTGTGGCAGACAATTGAAGGCGATCTGGCGTGGATAAACCTTGCTGACTGCTTCCTGACCGTTGAGCAGGCTCGCGGTTTGTCCGGCCAGTTCTTCCATAGCGTCTTTACCGCTACCGGAAACCGCCTGATAAGTGCACACATTAATACGCTCGATTCCAACCGCATCGTAGATTGGCTTCAGCGCGACAACCATCTGTATGGTTGAACAGTTCGGATTGGCAATGATGTTGCGCGAACGAAAATCTGCCAGCGCATCCGGGTTCACCTCGGGCACAATCAAAGGGATGTCGTCGTCGTAGCGGAACTCGGAGGTGTTATCAATGACAACACAACCCGCCTGCGCAGCCCGTGGAGCGTGAATCCTGGACACCGCAGCTCCGGGCGAGAACAAACCGATATCAATGCCTGCGAAATCGAAATTATCGAGATCCTTTACGACCAGCTGGCGGGTGCCGAACGCAACCCGCGAACCTGCGGAACGCGAGCTCGCTACCGCGTGAACATCAGCCACAGGGAAGCCACGCTCCTCGAGTATCTGCAGCATGGTTTCACCGACAGCGCCGGTCGCTCCAACAACAGCAACGTTATATTTCTTACTCATTTTGGTTTTGACTAACCTGCAATTTAATCGAGTGCTGCGACGACGGCCTTGGTCATTTCGCCCGTGCTCACCGTGCTAGAGGCGGTGCCCGCGATGTCCGCGGTCCGCGCACCATCGGCAAGAACACGCGCCACTGCACGCTCCACTTTGTCCGCAAGATCTGCTTCGGCCAAGGTATAGCGGAGCATCATTGCGGCGGACAGAATGGTCGCCAACGGATTTGCCAACTCCATGCCAGCAATGTCAGGCGCAGAACCGTGCACAGGCTCGAACAGTCCCTTGCCCTGCCCATTCAATGAAGCCGATGGGAGCATCCCGATCGACCCCGTCAACATTGCAGCAAGATCGGAAAGAATGTCCCCGAACATGTTCGTTGTCACAATGACGTCAAACTGTTTGGGCGCGCGCACTAATTGCATCGCGGCGTTGTCGACATAGAGATGCTCAAGCTCGACATCGGGATATTCCCCAGCAAGTCCTTGCACAATCTCGCGCCACAATTCGGTCACTTCCAATACGTTTGACTTATCTACAGAACACAGGCGTCCGGACCGTTTGCGCGCAATTTCAAAACCCTGTCTGGCGATCCGTTCAATTTCATGGTCGCGATATTCAAGGGTATTGAATCCCCGCCGGACACCGTCAGCAAGCACCTCAATTCCGCGCGGCTGACCGAAGTAAATGCCGCTGGTCAGCTCGCGGATAATCATCAAATCAAGTCCCGATACGACCTCTGGTTTGAGCGTCGAGGCATCGGCCAACGCCGGAAACAGGGCTGCGGGACGCAGGTTGCAGAACAAATCGAGTTCCGCGCGCAAACGCAACAAACCGCGCTCAGGTCGAATGGCCCGCTCGACTTTATCCCATTTCGGTCCTCCGACTGCACCGAGCAAAATAGCATCGGCCGCTCGAGCCAGGGCCAGCGTTGCTTCCGGCAGAGAATCCCCGTGTGCATCGATCGCACAACCGCCCATCAGCGCGCGCTCGAATTCACATTTGAAACCGAATCGTTCGACGAGCGCCGTGAGTACTGTCTCGGTAGCGGACACAATCTCCGGTCCAATTCCGTCGCCGGCGAGAAGCAGGATTTTATGTGTCATGACGTCACTCTGAAGTTAAAAGCGGCGCAAGAATACAGTAAAGGACACGGGCATAGAACCGCGACGCGGCCGGTTGGGGAGACTCTATATGCTGCACCGGCGAGATTGTGGCGGCCGTACCTACCGGTGCGGAACTTTCCGATATACTCCGCCGCTCGCACGCCGCTGAACATCAGCCTATGAATTCGGGATTACATCACCTCCAGCCTTACCCTTTTGAGCGCCTTGCGGGAATCAAACAACGCGTCGCGCCTGCAGCCGGGCGGAATTTAATCGATCTGTCGATTGGCGAGCCACAACATCCGACACCTGCGTGCATCCGGGATGCGCTGATTGAGGCATTAGATGGAACGGCGCGCTACCCAGCGACACGCGGGATCAGTGAACTTCGGGAGACGATTTGCGACTGGGCAAATCAGCGTTTCAAGCTCGAAGTCGGACAACTGACGGCAGATGCCCACGTGCTACCAGTCAATGGCACGCGCGAAGCGCTGTTTTCGATTGCGCAGGTCGTCGTCAACGCGGTCGAGCGAGACACTCTGGTCGGAATGCCCAACCCCTTCTATCAAATCTACGAAGGCGCCGCCTTGCTCGCCGGTGCTGAGCCGTACTATCTGCCGTGCCCCGCCGAAAACGGTTTTCTTCCGCACTGGGATGCGGTACCGGCCGCCGACTGGCAAAAAATGTCGATGGTCTATATCTGCTCACCTTCTAACCCTGCCGGCAGCGTCTTCAGTGACGAGGATTATGCCCGCCTTGTCGGCCTGGCTGACGAGTTCAATTTCATCATCGTCGCCGACGAGTGCTACAGCGAAATCTACTTCGACGAGCGAGTACCGCCGAAAGGACTATTGCAGTGGTGTAGCGAAACGGGACGCATATCCTTCGCTCGTTGTCTGGTCATGCACAGCTTGTCCAAACGCTCTAATGCGCCTGGCCTGCGCTCTGGCTTTGTTGCCGGGGATGCCGATTTGATTCGGGCGTTTTATCAGTACCGCACCTATCAGGGTGGCGCGATGCCGCTGCACGTCCAGCATGCGAGTATTGCGGCGTGGCGGGACGAAGTGCATGTGCGTGAAAATCGCGCTTTGTATCGCACCAAATTCGAAAAAGTCACGGATGTGCTGAGCGGAACGATCGAGTTCTCCATCCCGGCAGCAGGTTTTTATCTTTGGCCGGAGCTCGACATCGACGGGGTTTCAGCCTGCGAACGGCTGCTCGGCGAGGCAGGTGTCCTGGTCCTGCCGGGAGCGTTCCTGGCACGTGAGACCGATGGCATCAATCCAGGCGATAAGCGCGTGCGTATTGCCTTGGTCGCTGACGAGCGTAATTGTGTGGTCGCTGCAGAACGGATGCGCGACCTGCTAGCGCGCGGGTGAACGGCGTTCACAGCAATGTTTGTGCGCGCCAGCATGCGAAAAATACAGCCGATCCAGCCCGTCTATCTGGGGCACGCGTGGAGATCCGGAAAGTCCGGCGCGAACGTAGCGACGTTGACCGCGAGCAAACGGACTTCGAATGTTCGGACTACGAGAATCACTCAAAACCTACGTAACTATTGCGGAATAACTGGAGACCCATCATGAAAGATGTTGCTGCTGTCGTAGAGCGCGCATTCGAATCACGTGCGGAATTTGACGCCAACTCGGCGGCACCCGAAATCCATGAGGCAGTCGAAGAGTGCCTTGCCCGCCTGGACGACGGTAGTTTGCGCGTGGCTGAACCCACCGATAACGGTTGGCAGGTCAACGAGTGGGCCAAGAAGGCCGTGCTCTTGTCTTTCAAATTGAGTCTCAATGATGTCATGCCCGGTGGACACACTAACTACTTCGATAAAGTCGCGATCAAATTCGACGGTATGCAGCGCGAAGACTTTGAAGCCATCGGAGCACGCGTCGTGCCCGGCGCGACAGTCCGACGCGGCTGCTACATCGGCTCAAACGTGATCTTGATGCCGAGTTACGTCAACATCGGAGCCTACGTCGATTCCGGCACTATGGTCGACACTTGGGCAACAGTAGGCTCGTGCGCCCAGATAGGAAAAAACGTACACCTGTCCGGTGGCGTCGGAATCGGTGGCGTGCTGGAACCCATCCAGGCTGCCCCAACCATTATCGAAGACGGCTGCTTTATCGGTGCGCGCTCAGAAATTGTTGAGGGTGTCATCGTCGGCGCAGGCGCGGTGATTTCCATGGGTGTCTATATCGGTCAGAGCACGAAAATATATGACCGCGAAACGGGAGACGTGTCACACGGTCGTGTGCCGCCCGGCGCGGTGGTCGTGTCCGGCAATCTACCGGCAGAAGATGGGAGCCACAGTCTCTACTGCGCTGTAATCGTGAAACGCGTGGATGCCAAGACCCGAGCTAAGGTCGGCATCAACGAACTACTACGGGATGTCTAGGTCGAGGCGATGTTGTCGGATCGCACACGGTCCAAATCGTAACGACTAATTCAGACGATGAGCGGGACGCTTCGCAGTCCCGCTCAGGCGGCCGCACCACTTGTTGCAGTCTCGACCTCGCGAGCCAGCTCGTTGGCCAACGCATCCACCTCGCTCCCGTCGCGACCCTCAACCATCACGCGGATAAGCGGTTCGGTACCCGAAGGACGCAACAGCACGCGACCGTTGTCACCAAGATGCTCCGTTGCCGCTGCCAATGCGAGCTGCACCGCCGGGATTGCCATCACGTCCATCTTTTGTTGCATTCGGACATTCACAAGCTTCTGCGGGAATTTGTTCATCCCGATTTTCAACTCCGCGAGCGTCTGCGAACCGCCGGCCATGGCCTCGAGTACTTGTAACGCAGAAATAATGCCGTCACCGGTGGTGGTCAGATCCAAGCAAATAATGTGGCCGGAGGATTCGCCGCCTAAGGTCCACCCGCCGTCGCGGAGTTTTTCCAGTACATAGCGGTCGCCAACATTAGCGCGTTCGAAACCGAGCCCTAAAGTTCGAATAGCTTGTTCGAGACCGAGATTGCTCATTAATGTGCCGACCACACTGCCTCGCAGCAGACCTAGATTCTGCCGGCGGCGGGCGATAATAAACGTGAGCTCGTCACCATCGATCACCTCGCCGTTTGCGTCAACCATGATGAGGCGATCGCCATCACCGTCGAGGGCGATTCCTACGTCGGCACCCAGCTCTACGACGGCGGCCTGCAGCGCAGCTGGTTCAGCAGCGCCGCATCCATCGTTGATATTAAAACCATCGGGACTCGCGCCGAGCTCGGTCACGTTCGCGCCTAATTCCGCGAAGACGGCAGGGGCGATGTGGTACGTAGCGCCGTGGGCGCAATCCACCACCATATTCAATCCGTCGAGGTTGAGAGTCGCAGCAACTGTACTTTTACAGAACTCAATATAGCGCCCTGCTGCGTCCTCGATCCGATGCGCCTTGCCGAGCATTCGGGACGTGACGGTGGACATGGGCTTGTCGAGCTCCGCCTCGATCTCAAGCTCGATATCATCTGGCAATTTCGTGCCTTGATGCGAAAAAAACTTGATGCCGTTGTCGTCAAAGGCGTTGTGAGAGGCGCTAATAACGATGCCAGCCTGGGCGTGAAACGTGCGCGTCAAATAAGCGATACCCGGTGTCGGCATGGGGCCGAGCAGATGGATATCTACGCCCGCTGCCGACAACCCAGCCTCGAGCGCAGACTCAAACATGTAGCCCGATACGCGCGTATCTTTTCCTATCAAAACCTTTTGCTGACCGGGAGCATGAGCGCTCAAAACGCGGCCTGCCGCCCAACCCAGCTTCATGACGAAATCCGGGGTTATTGGCGGTACCCCGACTCGCCCACGAATACCGTCAGTACCGAAGTACTTTCTCTGTCGGTCGCTCATTAATTCGTCCCTCGATAGGCGCGTGCCTTCGGTTTCAGCATGGCTGCCGAAACGATCGCCAAGCGCATGCGTTGAACTCACGTTCGCTTGTCCACCCTTGCCGACCTGCGGCGGTCGCGAGGGTTTGGATAGTCGTGAAGGTCATTTGACTGGCGGACTACTTAGGATGCTGGCGCACGAGCGCGTGCCGTGCATTTTGCCATTCGGCCGCCAGACGATGCGCACCAGGGCACCTAATGCAGGCTGGCCGGCCCACCTATTTTGCCGTCGCTGCCGGGGCTCTCGTCGCTGCCAGGCGTCTCATCGCTGCCCGTCGAATCCTCGGTCGTCATACCGGCACCACTGCTGGTGTCGTCATCCATCCAATCTTGCGGAGGCCGCACGGGTTTGCCGCTCATGATGTCATCTATCTGCTCGGTGTCCAACGTCTCGTATTTGACTAACGCATCAGCCATCGCATGAAGCTTATCGACGTTGCCTTCCAGAGTCTCACGCGCCCGCGCATAGTTCCGTTCGACGATATCGCGAACTTCCTCGTCAATCAGGTGTGCAGTCTCATCGGAAACAGTCTTGTGCTGGGTGACAGAGTGACCGAGAAATACTTCGCCGTCGTCATCGCTATAGCTCATCGGACCGAGTTTGCTGGAAAGTCCCCAGCGCGTAACCATATTGCGTGCAATATCTGTAACCCGTTCGATATCATTAGATGCGCCAGTGGTCACAGCGTCGCTGCCAAAAATCAATTCTTCAGCGAGACGTCCGCCGAACAAGCTCGAAATCTGACTTTCGAGCCGTTGCTTGCTATAGCTGAGACGGTCTTCCTCAGGCAAAAACATCGTTACACCGAGCGCGCGGCCACGCGGGATTATCGAGACTTTGTAGACCGGATCGTGCGCGGGCACGAGGCGCCCGACGATCACATGGCCGGCTTCGTGATAGGCGGTCAGTTTCTTTTCCTCATCGCTCATCACCATGGAACGGCGCTCAGCGCCCATCATGATTTTATCTTTCGCCTTCTCGTATTCTTCCATGTCGACCATGCGCTTGTTTCCGCGCGCAGCGAACAATGCGGCCTCATTCACCAGATTGGCCAGATCAGCACCGGAAAATCCGGGGGTGCCACGGGCAAGAATGGCCGGTCTTACGTCGTCACCGGACGGCACTTTGCGCATGTGTACTTTCAAAATTTGCTCACGCCCACGAACATCCGGCAACGGCACAACGACCTGGCGATCGAAACGTCCGGGACGTAACAATGCCGGGTCGAGGACATCCGGACGATTGGTTGCGGCGATAACAATGACCCCTTCGTTACCTTCGAATCCATCCATTTCTACAAGGAGCTGGTTCAAGGTTTGTTCGCGCTCATCGTGTCCACCGCCGAGGCCAGCGCCGCGGTGGCGCCCGACGGCATCAATTTCGTCGATAAATATGATGCACGGAGATTGCTTTTTAGCCTGCTCAAACATGTCACGAACGCGAGAGGCGCCGACGCCGACGAACATCTCCACGAAGTCAGAGCCGGAAATCGTAAAAAACGGTACTTTCGCCTCCCCGGCGATTGCTTTGGCGAGCAGCGTCTTACCGGTCCCGGGACTACCGACCAGAAGTACACCACGTGGGATTTTGCCGCCGAGCTTCTGAAATTTGCCAGGGTCTTTGAGGAAGTCCACGAGCTCTTTAACTTCCTCTTTGGCTTCTTCAACGCCTGCAACGTCGCCAAAGGTCACCCGAACCTGGTCTTCGCCGAGTAGGCGAGCACGACTCTTGCCGAACGACAAGGCACCGCGGCCGCCGGCGCCACCCTGCATCTGCCGCATGAGATATATCCACACGCCAATCAAGAGCAGAAAGGGGAACCACGAAATGAAGATCTGCATCAGCAGGCCCTGGCGGTCCGGTGGCTGGGCCTCGACGCGAACCTGATTGTCCAGCAAGGTACCGATCAACGGGCCGTTATCGGATTCAGGGCTATAGGTGTGAAGCCGGGAGCCGTCGTGCATTTCCAGCTCAATCGTCGGCCCGTCCATAGTGACTTTAGCCACACGGCCGCTTTTCACTTCACTAACGAAATCAGAGTAGTCGAGTGGTCGAGATACACCATGACGCGGCGTGAAATTCTGGAACACCAGCATCAACACGAGCGCGATGACAATCCAAAGAACGAGATTCCTGGCCATAAACTACCTTGCTGGTACGTAATTCGTCCGACTAAGCGGAGCTACCCATGAATGGTTAAGGCCGCGCGCAGTGCGAAAAACTATAACCCAAATTGTTTAGCGACAACATAAAACTCGCGGGATTTTGCCCGCGACGCGTCCGGTTTGCGACGCACTACCGTACGAAACAGGCGATTCACGTCACTCAAAATCGCATCTGTCTCTCGAGACTGAAACAACTTCATCAAAAGTGCCCCGCCCGGGCGCAAAAATTGCTGCGCTATCGTCAGCGCAGTTTCCGCCAGCTCCGTGGCCGCAGCCTCATCGCGGGCACTTATCCCCGTTATATTGGGTGCCATATCAGACATTACAAGGTCAACTGCGTTCGCGGTAAAAATCTCCGCGAGCTGAGACTGCACGTCGGGCACAAGACAATCGCCGAGAACAACCGTAGCGCCTTTGACCGGCTGCATCTCCAGAATGTCGAGAGCGACCACCTTCCCTGCGCCGCCGACAGCCAAGGCCGCCACCTGAGTCCAGCCGCCGGGCGCAGCACCAAGATCCAGCACCACAGAGCCGGGTCGTATCAAGCGCTCGCGCTGATTGAGCTCAAGAAGTTTGTACGCAGCTCGCGAACGGTAACCGTGCCCGTCTCTTTGTTTAACGTACTTGTCTTTGGCCTGACGCTCCAACCAGCGATTGCTTGAGGCGCCGCGTGCCATGCTTATTCGTATCGAACGGCGAGGATGTCGTATTCGATTTCGCCACTAGGGGCCAGGACCACCGTCGCATCACCTTCCTTCTTCCCGATAAGAGCGCGCGCGACCGGTGAATTGACTGACACCATGCCGGCTTTGATATCCGCCTCGTCTTCGCCAACTATCTTATAGGTGACTTCTTCATCGCTCTCGATGTTGCACAACTCCACCGTTGCACCGAATATGATTTTGCCGCCCGCATCAATTTTTGTGACATCGATAATTTCGGCATTTGAAAGCTTGCCTTCTATGTCGGCGATGCGTCCTTCATTGAAACTTTGTTGTTCACGGGCCGCGTGGTACTCGGCATTCTCTTTTAAGTCACCGTGGGCACGCGCTTCTGCGATGGCTGTGGTTATCCGTTGCCGGTCTTCGGTTTTCCGGGTGTGCAATTCATCGCGCAATTTGACCGCACCAGCATTGGTCATGGGGGTTTTACTCATCACACATACTCCTCGTGCAAATCCTGTAATCGGCGGACGCGAGCCGGGCCCTCATCGCTTAGCGCCATAACTGCCGCCATCGCGCCGGCAACTGTGGTGGTGTATGCGACACGCCGATTCAGGGCGCTGGCGCGAATAGAAAATGAGTCCGCGATCGAACGCTTTCCACCGGTTGTATTGATAATCAGGTCAATACCGTCATTTTTAATCAAATCGACAATATGCGGCTGCCCTTCGGCGACCTTATTCACACGTGCGCATTCAATGCCAGCAGACTTGAGATATTCCGCGGTACCCGCGGTTGCGATCAACTTAAAGCCATTCGCTGACAGCGATTTGGCCAGCGGCATCACGGCCAATTTATCTTCATCCCGAACGCTCACGAACGCCGTGCCGGACGTCGGTAACGGCATGCTCGCCGCCATCTGAGCTTTACCGAATGCCTCGCCAAACGAAGCACCGATCCCCATCACCTCGCCGGTTGATTTCATCTCGGGACCCAGCAACGGATCAACGCCGCGAAATTTCGCAAAGGGGAAAACTGCTTCCTTGACAGCGTAATAAGGCGGCACACGTTCGTCGGTGACATTTTGCTCGGCAAGTGTCTCGCCAACCATACAGCGTGCCGCGATGTAAGGCAGAGAACGACCGATAGCTTTGGAAACGAACGGCGCCGTGCGCGACGCCCGCGGATTCACTTCCAGCACGTAAATATCGGCGCCCTGGATTGCGAACTGGACATTCATCAGCCCGATAACATTCAGACCGAGTGCCATGGTCACCACCTGGCGACGCATTTCGTCCAGCACCTCTTTGCTAAGTGTGTGCGGAGGTAGTGCACAGGCGGAATCACCCGAATGAACGCCAGCCTGCTCGATGTGTTCCATGATGCCGCCGATCAGGACATCGTGACCATCACAAATAGCATCCACATCCACCTCGATCGCGCTGTCGAGAAAGTGATCAAGTAAAACCGGCGATTCGTTAGATACCGCAACCGCAGCCTGCATATAGTTTTCGAGATCGGTGTCGTTGTAAACGATCTCCATGGCGCGCCCACCGAGCACGTAAGAGGGGCGGACAACCAGAGGATAACCAATCTCAGCCGCACGAGCGGTCGCCTCATCAGCGCGTTTGACGGTACGATTAGGTGGCTGCTTTAACTTGTTTTCACGTAAGAAGATCTGGAAACGCTCACGGTCTTCTGCGAGATCGATAGAGTCGGGCGAAGTGCCAATAATGGGCACGCCGGCAGCTTCAAGATCGCGCGCCAACTTCAGTGGTGTCTGCCCGCCGAATTGCACGATCACACCGCGCGGTTGCTCCAGTGCGACGATTTCCAGTACGTCCTCAAGCGTAAGCGATTCGAAATAGAGACGATCGGAAGTGTCGTAGTCGGTAGAAACCGTTTCGGGATTGCAATTGACCATGATTGATTCGAAACCCGCATCGCGGGCTGCGAACGACGCCTGCACACAGCAATAATCAAACTCGATACCCTGGCCAATGCGATTCGGTCCACCACCCAGGACGATGATTTTCTCGCGCGCAGTCGGTCGGGCCTCGCATTCTTCTTCGTACGTCGAGTACATGTACGCCGTTGTCGCGTCGAACTCCGCAGCGCAAGAATCCACGCGCTTGAATACTGGGCGAATCTCAAGAGCATGCCGCAGATCACGTATTTGCTTCTCGTCGCACCCGACACAAGCCGCGATACGAGCGTCTGCAAAGCCTTTGCGTTTGAGCTCCAACAGATAGTCCCGGCTTAACGATGGCAAGCCGCCTGCACCCATCTCGTGTTCGAGCTGCAAGAGCTGTTCTATCTGAGTTAAAAACCAACGATCGATATGGGTCATGCTGTGAACTTCGTCGACGCTACGACCCGCACGAAAAGCCTCACCGACATACCAGATACGCTGCGCACCAGCCGTGCTGAGTTCCTGTTGCAGTTTGTCGTCACCAACCGGGACGCCATTGGCATTGATGGGATCGAGACCAAATACGCCCACCTCGAGGCCGCGTAAGGCTTTCTGAAACGACTCCTGAAAAGTTCGTCCCATAGCCATCACTTCGCCGACTGATTTCATCTGCGTAGTAAGCCGGTCTTCAGCTTGGGGGAATTTCTCGAACGTAAAGCGTGGAATCTTTGTCACTACGTAATCGATAGAAGGCTCAAACGATGCGGGCGTCGCCCCGCCCGTAATCTCGTTCTTGAGCTCATCGAGGGTGTACCCGACAGCGAGTTTGGCTGCCACTTTCGCGATAGGAAATCCCGTTGCCTTTGAGGCCAATGCTGACGAACGCGAGACCCTGGGATTCATCTCGATAACAATCAGCCTGCCGGTGTCGGGATTCACCGCGAACTGGACGTTCGAGCCTCCGGTATCAACACCAATTTCTCTCAGCACCGCGACTGAGGCGTCGCGCATGATCTGATATTCCTTATCTGTCAGCGTTTGCGCAGGTGCAACCGTTATCGAATCGCCCGTGTGGATTCCCATCGGATCGAGGTTTTCGATGGAGCAGATAATGATGCAGTTATCCGCGCTGTCGCGGACCACCTCCATTTCGTACTCCTTCCATCCGAGCAGCGACTCTTCGAGGAGAATTTCGGTGGTCGGCGAGGCGTCCAGGCCGCGCATGCAAATCTCGTCGAATTCTTCCTTGTTGTAAGCAATACCCCCACCACTACCGCCGAGCGTGAAAGACGGCCGGATGATGATGGGGAAACCGAGTTCAGGTTGGGTAGCGCGCGCTTGTTCGAGGTTTCGGGCAATGAACGAACGTGCAGATTCAAGACCGATGTTATTCATCGCGTGACGGAATTTTTCGCGATCTTCTGCTTTGTCGATCGCTTCCTCTGAAGCACCGATTAACTCAACAGAGAATTTTTCCAGAATCCCTTCTCGACCCAAATCGAGAGCACAGTTCAGAGCGGTTTGCCCACCCATGGTCGGCAATATTGCGTCAGGCCGTTCGCGTTCAATGATTTGCGCAACGCTACGCCATTCAATCGGTTCAATGTAGGTGGCATCCGCCATCCCTGGATCCGTCATGATCGTCGCTGGATTCGAATTGACCAGAATGACCCGATATCCTTCGTCGCGAAGCGCTTTACAAGCTTGCGATCCGGAATAATCAAATTCACAGCCTTGCCCGATAACAATGGGGCCAGCGCCGATAATAAGTATCGATTCGATGTCGCTACGTTTCGCCATTGGAAGCCTTAACCTTGGGGTACCGCCATTAGTTCGATGAAGTGATCGAAAAGAGGCAGCAGATCGTGAGGTCCCGGGCTTGCTTCGGGATGCCCCTGAAATCCAAATGCCGGCTTCTCAGTGTGATGGATGCCCTGCAGGCTGCCGTCGAACAACGAGTGATGCGTTGCTTTCAATGTCGCGGGCAGAGACTTCTCATCGATTGCGAAACCGTGATTCTGGCTGGTAATGTGGACCCGACCGTCGGCGACTGACTTAACGGGATGGTTGGCACCGTGATGGCCAAATTTCATTTTTACCGTTCGCGCCCCACATGCCAGGCCCAGCAATTGGTGGCCAAGGCAAATGCCAAAAACCGGCACCCCCGCATCGACAATCTCGCGTATCGCAGCAATCGCGTAATCACACGGCTCCGGATCCCCCGGACCGTTCGACAAAAACACGCCATCCGGGGCGCGCGCCAGCACGCTGGCAGCATCGGTGGTCGCCGGCACAACCTCGATCGCGCAATCACGATCAGCCAGTAGACGCAAAATATTGCGTTTAGCTCCAAAATCGTATGCCACCACGTTCCAGCGGCCCGCTGCATGTTCAGGATAGGTATCCCCATCCAACGACCAACTCCCGTGCGACCAGCGATAAGGCGCCTGGGTTGTGACAAGCTGCGCTAAATCCGTGCCCTGAAGACCGGGGAAACTTCGCGCTTTTACAAGTGCCTTTTCCACGTCCAGTTCCGGACCCGCCATCAAGCAACCGTTCTGAGCCCCTTTTTCGCGCAAGTGACGCGTTAGTTTGCGCGTGTCGATGTCTGCTATCGCCACGATTTTCTGGGCGACCAAATAATCGTGCAATGAACCAGCAGCGCGCCAGTTACTGTGCACCATCGAGGAATCGCGGATGACCAAACCGGCGGCGTGGGTCTGGTCGGCCTCCGCATCGAGGTCGTTTACCCCGGTATTACCGATGTGCGGATAGGTCAGGGTAACAATCTGCTGAGCGTACGAAGGGTCGGTCAGAATTTCCTGGTAGCCCGTAATCGCCGTGTTAAAGACAACTTCGCCTACGCTTGCGCCATCAATACCAATGGAGCGCCCACGAAAAAACGTGCCGTCGGACAATGCTAAAACAGCTGAATTAGTCACAGTAGTACCCATACGTGCGAAAGCGGGAGTCAGTCGGCTGACTGATCCCGCCATGTGAGCCGATATTGTACGTGAGCAGCGAGGTGCAAGAAATGGCCGGACGAAAAAAAACGCTCCTGACGCACAGCTCCCGGACTCGGTCAGATGGTCGATACCTCGCAGCTCACACCGGACTGTCCGGTAATCGGGTCGCTGAGCATCGATTTCGAAGATCGGCAGTCGCGGCCCGTTCCGAAAAAGCTAGCGCTCAGGGCGCTTGCTGGGGGGTTTCGTGGGTAGCGCGATATCGATTGATGCGATGGGAAATGCCGATCGCCAGCGCAAGTGCCCGTTTACCGTCTTCCCCGGTTACGCGCGGCGTACTGCCGTTGCGAACAGTGGCAACAAAAGAACTGATTTCGTCCATCAGGACGTCGGTACCAGACACCGTCTCAGTTTCGAACGTCACCTCACTAACGCCGTGTCGTTCGCGACCGTCCTTGATTTCTCCGATTTCCAGTTCGTGATTCATGAAGTCGAGGGATACGTAGCCGCTGCCTTCAAAAACTTTCATCGCGCGAGAAGGTTGCTGAGACACCCGACTCGCCGCGAGCTCTGCCACCAAACCATCCTGAAACTCGATGCGAGCGTGCGCGATATCGATATCCGAAGTCACGACGGCTGTACCGGTCGAATGAATAGCCAGTACAGGACTGTCGGTGATACTCAGAACGATATCGATGTCGTGAATCATCAGGTCCAGAACCACATCAACCTCGGTCCCACGCTTCTTGTATGCAGCAAAGCGCTGCGCTTCAATCAAATGCGGCTTAGCCACATGCTTGCGCATCGCCAGGACCACCGGATTGAATCGCTCAAGATGTCCGACTTGTAAAACCAGCCCGTTTTCCTCGGCGCAACGAATCAGTTCTTCGGCCTGCTCTACGCGCTCGGTAAGCGGTTTCTCTACGAGCGTATGGACGCCGGCACTGAGGCAATTGTTCGCGATATCGAAATGGCAGGCGGGCGGGACTACGATTGACACTAAGTCGACATCGGGGAGTATCTCGGTGTAGTCAGTTACCGCCCGCGCGCCATATTTCTCGCCGATCTCAGCCGCCCTGCGCGGGTCAGAATCGACCACGGCGTAAAGTTCGACGCCGGCTGCTTGAACGTACTTTTGCGCGTGGAAGTTGCCGAGATAGCCGACGCCTATGACCGCTGCGCGGAGCTTAGCCACGGGCGAGAAGATGGGGTGGCATTAAATTGTTAGGCAACAAATGTTGCAGTAAAGCGAAGCAGAAATCAGTGGTGGGAGGCGAGCGGAAGGTCGCGGCCGAGGTGAGACCGTTGCGAACGGTATTGTTTGTCATAGCCATGTTGATGTTCGCTTCCGAGTGCCGGCGCGACTGCAATGATGGCGGCAGTATACCCTAAGCGATAGCGGAGTCTGACGTTTCCTGGGGCAGGGTCATCCGCGCAATCCGAGCACGTCCTGCATATCAAACTTCCCGCTTTGATGCCCCATAATCCAACGGGCAGCGCGCAAGGCGCCACCGGCGAACGTTGCTCGATTGGCCGCGCGGTGAGTAATTTCTATCTGCTCACCAGCGCCAGCAAACAGCAGTGTGTGGTCGCCGACAATCTCGCCGGCGCGGATGGTTTCGAAGCCTATCGTCTTGGTGTCGCGCGGCCCGGTCCGGCCCTGACGCCCATAGACAGCGCATTCCTTGAGATCACGGCCCAACGCGTCGGCGACAATTTCGCCGAGACGAACGGCAGTGCCCGAGGGCGCATCGATTTTGTGCCGGTGGTGAGCCTCAATTATCTCGACGTCAAAATCGTCGCCTAAAACTTGCGCTGCCAGTTCTGCGATGCGAAAGCAAAGATTAACTCCGACGCTCATGTTGGGCGCGAACACAACCGCGATATCCGACGCCGCATTTTCAATTTGCGTCGCCTCTTCCCCGAGGCCAGTCGTCCCGATCACCATACGACGGCCCGCGGCCCGGCAAATCGCGACATTTTTGAGGGTGGATTCCGGTATCGTGAAATCGATCAGCACATCAAACTCATCAACGACAGCGTGAAGATCGGCGACGATCTCGATACCACAGGCATCAACTCCAGCCAGCAACCCGGGGTCGCTGCCCACGAAAGGCGATTCGTGCCGCTCTATGGCCGCGCACACCTCAAGGTCTGGGATCTCGGCGCACATCTCGATCAGTGTTCGGCCCATGCGCCCGCCGGCGCCCGCGATAGCTATCCTGGTCATGACGAGGTACCAGCCAGCGTGCGAAACGTACTCATGAGAATTTCATTTCCTCGAAGAATTTTTTGACACCATCCAGCCAGGAACTGGCGCGTGGGCTGTGTTTATCGCCATTACCGGATAGTGATTTGGAGAATTCTTTCAGTAGCTCCTTTTGCTCTTTCACCAAGTTAACAGGAGTTTCTACGACCACGCTGCATATCAGATCCCCAACGGCACCACCACGCACCGAGCGAACGCCCTTGCTACGCAGGCGGAACATTTTTCCTGTTTGCGTTTCGGCCGGGATCTTGAGCATGACCCGACCTTCAAGTGTGGGCACCTCTAGTTCCCCGCCGAGCGCTGCGACCACGAAATCGATCGGCACTTCGCAGCGAAGATCGCTGCCGTCGCGCGAAAAGATGGGATGCGTCTTAACCACGACGTTGACATACAAGTCACCGGGCGGACCACCACTTTGCCCCGGTTCACCCTCACCGGACAGCCGAATACGGTCACCGTTATCGACTCCAGCAGGTACCTTGACGGAAATCGTTTTGTGCCCACGCGCCTTCCCGCTACCACTACAGCTGGCACAGGGATCGGATATTAGCGAACCAGAGCCACGACATTTCGGGCAAGTCTGCTGCACTGAAAAAAATCCCTGCTGCATGCGGACCTGGCCAGCACCACCGCAAGTGCCGCATGTACTTGGTGGCCGACCGCTACGAGATCCTTTGCCGCTACAGGTTGTACAGCTGATCAACGTCGGCACACGAATCTTAATCTCGGTTCCGGCAACCGCGTCTTCCAGCGACATTTCCAGGTCATAGCGCAAATCTGCGCCGCGATAAGCGCGTGAGCCGCCACCGCGGCCACCACCGAAAATATCGCCGAAGACGCTATCGAAGACATCGCCAAACCCGGCACCACCGGCGAAACCGCCGGCACCCGCCGAGGGGTCGACACCCGCGTGTCCAAACTGATCATAAGCCTGTCTTTTGCGCGAATCGCTCAGGACCTCGTAGGCTTCCTTTATCTCCTTGAAGCTCTCTTCGGCGTCCGCCTGATCTGGGTTTCGATCGGGGTGGTGCTTCATCGCCATGCGGCGATATGCCTTCTTCAGATCAGCTTCCGCAGCATTGCGGTCAACACCGAGAACTTCGTAATAGTCGCGCTTGGCCATAGAGATCCTGATTGATATTAAGCTCGCAAAACGGCAAAACCCGAACAGGCGCTCAACCTGCTCGGGTCACTGCCATCGTAGCGTAGTCGAGGTTACTTCTCGTCTTTCACTTCCTCAAAATCGGCGTCAACGACATTATCGTCGGCCGCAGATTCCGGGCCCGCGTCGTCCCCGGCCGCACCCGCTTCGGCGCCTTCTTTCGCCTGTGCTGCTTCATAGGCTTTCTGGGCAAGTTTGCCTGACACCTCACCGAGCCGCTGACTGGTCTCGTTAAGCTCAGTAACATCGTCGCCCTCAAGCGCTTTCTCCACAGCCGCTGTTGCGGCCTCGATTTCCTGACGCTCTTCGTCGGTCACCTGATCGCCAAGGTCGGCAACGGATTTCTTCGTCGCATGAACCAGCGAGTCGGCCTGGTTGCGTGCGTTGACGAGCTCCTGAAATTTACGATCGTCCTCAGCGTGAGCTTCGGCGTCTTTCACCATATTCTCGATTTCCTCGTCAGAAAGACCGCTCGAGGCTTTAATAATGATGGACTGCTCTTTACCCGTCGCTTTGTCCTTCGCGGACACATTGAGAATGCCGTTCGCATCGATGTCGAACGCGACCTCGACCTGGGGCATGCCACGCGGCGCCGGAGGTATATCAGCCAAATCGAATTTGCCGAGTGATTTATTGGCATCGGCGCGCTCACGCTCACCTTGCAGAACGTGAACTGTTACCGCCGTCTGATTGTCGTCAGCAGTTGAAAAGACCTGCTGCGCTTTGGTCGGTATGGTGGTGTTCTTCTCAATCAGTTTGGTCATCACACCGCCCAGCGTTTCGATGCCCAACGACAGCGGTGTCACGTCGAGAAGCAGAACGTCTTTCACATCGCCGCCCAACACGCCGGCCTGGATAGCGGCGCCCATCGCGACCGCCTCGTCAGCGTTGACATCCTTACGTGGTTCTTTGCCGAAGAAGTCCTTCACCACTTCCTGGACTTGCGGCATGCGCGTCTGACCACCCACCAGGATGACGTCATCGATGTCCGAGGCACTTAAGCCCGCGTCCTGCAAAGCAGTACTGCACGGGGCTATGGTCCGTTGCACGATGTCATCAACCAACGACTCAAGCTTTGCTCTGGAAATCTTCACGTTCAGATGCTTGGGTCCGGTGGCATCGGCGGTAATGTAGGGCAGGTTGACATCCGTTTGCTGACTCGACGACAGTTCGATTTTCGCTTTCTCGGCAGCTTCTTTGAGACGCTGCAGGGCTAAAGGATCGGTATGGAGATCAATGCCCTGGTCCTTCTTGAACTCATCAGCAAGAAAATCTATCAGGCGGAGATCGAAATCTTCACCGCCAAGAAACGTGTCGCCATTGGTCGAAAGAACTTCGAACTGATGTTCCCCGTCAACTTCGGCGATTTCGATGATCGATACGTCGAACGTGCCGCCGCCTAAGTCGTAAACTGCGATTTTGCCGTCGCCCTGACCGCGGTCGAGACCGTACGCCAGCGCCGCTGCAGTCGGCTCGTTGATAATGCGCTTGACGTCGAGCCCGGCAATGCGGCCGGCGTCCTTAGTTGCCTGACGCTGAGAGTCGTTGAAATAAGCCGGCACTGTGATGACCGCTTCAGAGATATCTTCACCAAGATAATCTTCAGCCGTCTTCTTCATTTTCATCAGCACCCGCGCCGAAACTTCAGGCGGGGCCATCTTTTTGTCTTTTGCCTGCACCCACGCATCACCGTTGTCGGCCTTCACGATGGCGTAAGGGACCATGTCCCGATCGCGAGCAACAACGTCGTCGGTGTATTTACGCCCAATCAGGCGTTTCACAGCGAATAAGGTATTGGTCGGATTGGTGACGGCCTGTCGTTTCGCAGACTGGCCAACCAAAACCTCGTCGTCATTTGAGAAAGCGACCACTGACGGCGTTGTCCGGGCCCCTTCGCTGTTTTCGATGACTTTCGCTTTGCCGCCTTCAAGAACCGCCACGCAGGAATTGGTCGTGCCGAGGTCAATACCGATAATCTTGCCCATGATGTGCCTCTACTAAAAATCTCTTGGTTATTCGGGACCTTGGTAGCCCGAAATGGTTATAGGGTAAGTGGGGATAGTGCTCGCTATTTCAAGCGCCTTACGCGTCGTCGACCTTCGATACGACGACCAGCGCGGGGCGCAGTAGGCGATCATTAAGCAGGTATCCGGTCTGCATAACCCGCAGGACCGTGCCGGGCTCAACGTCGTTCGCCGCCTCAGTCATCATCGCCTGGTGGAATTCCGGGTCGAAACGTTCACCTTGCGGATTAACGGGATGAATTTGCAGTTTGGTGAAAAACTCACCGAACATTTTGGCGCTCATGGCCATGCCTTCCTTAATGCCCTCAAGGTCGGTCGCAGTGGACGCGGCGTCCAGACCAAGATCAATACTGTCTTTCACGGGTAACAGCTGCTGGGCGAAGCGCTCCTGTCCATACTTGTGGGCTGCTTCGACATCCCGTTCAGCGCGCTTGCGAGCGTTATCCACGTCCGCGCGGGCACGTAGAACCTCATTCTTCAACTCGCTGATTTCGTTACGTAAGACTTGGATTTCGTCGCTGGGCTGGGCGTCTCCAGGCGTCTCGGAGGCTACGTCAGTTGGCGCTGCATCGCTGTCAGCGGCCGTTCCCTTTTCAGCGATCGTTTCGGCATTCTCTTCTGCATTCACTGGATTCAACACACTCGCTCTGGTTCGGAAGAATTTTGGACACGTAATCCATGCGCAGCCGCGCGCAGCGAGCGCGCGAAGCTAATGGGTGGTCCGCAGATGGGAACTAATTTCTGGAATTCAAGGCTGTGCTGAGAATCTTGGCCGTCAGGTCGACGATCGGGATAACCCTCTCATAGGCCATTCTGGTTGGCCCGATAACCCCAAGAACGCCAAGAGTGCGGTGTTCATCTGCGTAGGTCGCAGTCACGATGCTGCATTCATCCAGGACCTCGTAACCCGACTCTTCACCGATAAATATCTGTACGCCAGACGCGCTAAGCGCTTGATCTAATAGGTGAAGAATGTCTCGTTTCTGATTAAAAGCATCGAACAGATTGCGTAACTTTTCCATATCAGAAAGCTCATTAATGTCCATCAGATTGGTCTGGCCGGCCAGTACATAATCCTTGCTCGAATCAGCCTCAATGAAAACTTTCTGGGATATCTCTACGACCAGCGCCATCAGCTGATCCATTTCTTCGCGCGTGGCAGACATTTCGCGGATCAGGCGCTGCTTAACCGCTTCTATGTCCCGTCCGGCAAATGCTGACGTCAGATAATTCGCGGCCTGGGTCAATTCGGACTGGCTATAGCTTCGATTGGTTTTGATGATGCGGTTCTCGACCTCTCGGTCGTTGGTCACCATGATGGCGAGCACGCGGTTGTCGTTTAATGACAAAAATTCCACCTGTCGCAAGGCGCGGCTGTCGGTTACCGGAATCATCACCAATCCCGCCAGGCTGGTTACTTCAGACAACATCCGAGACGTGTTATTCAATAAGCCCTGAATATCGTCGTCAGGTTCCAGCGTGGTTTCCATCTGCCTGATTTCGGTGCTGCTGAGGTTACGGAAGGTCACCATCTGATCGACGAACAGTCGATAGCCCCGCACCGTCGGGATTCTCCCGGCAGAGGTGTGGGGAGACTTGATGAGGCCGAGATCTTCGAGATCGGCCATCACATTTCGAATCGTAGCCGGGCTGAGTTCGAGTTTCGCGTCGCGGGCGAGCGTGCGCGAGCCAACGGGTTGCCCGTCGGCGATATAGCGTTCTACCAGTACTTTAAAGAGGTACTGCGAACGTTCGCTCAAAGCGATCCCGGAACTCAATCTGGGCATAATTTCTGAACTCCGGAATAGCACCCACGTTCGCACAAAAATCTATCACTGTCGCTGACCGTGTGCAAAATTCGCATTGCTCGCTGAAGAGTCGAAATGCTAACTTGGGGACATCGATTTAAGCGAAGCTCAAGCAATTATGTTCACCCGTATCGGGATTGTGTCAAAACTGCACGAACCAGCAGTGAAGGACGCTATTGAGAGTGTAATTCGGGTTCTCAATGAACGGGGCTGTGAAGTTTGCCTCAGCTCAGAGAGTATTCCTCTGGACATTAGAGGCGATTATACGACCAGCGCAAATAGCGACCTTCCGGAACACTGCGATCTAGTCATCTCCATCGGTGGCGACGGTACGTTGTTGCAATGCGCCGGCCTGATTTACCCGCGCGATGTCGCCCTGTTGGGCATAAATCTAGGGCGCCTGGGGTTTCTCACCGACTTACCCCCAGAGGACATCGAGACCGGGTTAAATGCGGTTCTGGATGGCAGTTTTATCAGCGAAGAACGCGCTGTGCTCGGGTGTGAAATTGCCCGTGACGGCCAGGTAATCGCTTCTGAAGATGCGCTCAATGATGTCGTTGTGCAGAAGTGGAATACCGCGCGGCTGATCACGCTGAATACCTATGTCGACGGTAGCTTCCTGCATTCGCAGCGGTCCGACGGCATGATTGTGGCTACCCCTACAGGCTCAACCGCCTACGCAATGTCCGGTGGTGGCCCGATCCTTGACCCCAGCATCAATGCGCTGGTGCTCGTCCCGGTCTGCCCGCACACGCTCACCAACCGTCCAATAGTCGTGAGCGACGCGGCCATGATTGAAATTCAGATCGCCACAGATCGGGATGACGAATCTCGGGTAACTTGTGATGGCAATTCGATCCAGGAGCTGTTGCCAGGAGATCATGTCCGGGTATTTCGCCGCCAGCAGTCGATTCGACTCGTGCATCCGGCTGAGCACAATTACTTTGCGACACTGCGCGCGAAACTCGATTGGGGTCGCGATCCATGCTGACCACGCTGCATGTCCAAAATTTGGTTGTCGTTCGCGAAATAGAGATCGAGTTCCGCGCTGGCCTGACCGTGCTGACCGGAGAGACCGGTGCCGGAAAATCCATCCTGATTGAGGCCCTGTCTCTCGCCCTGGGAGAACGTGCCGATAGCCAACTGATTCGGCACGGCTGCGAGCGCGCGGTGATTAGCGCCAGTTTCGATATCGAGAATCAGTCCGGTGCACTCAATTTTTTGCGTGAACATGCGCTCGACGACGGTACTGATTGCATTTTACGCCGTGTGCTCAGCAGCGATGGACGCTCCAGAGCCTTCTGTAATTCGACCCCGATTACGCTGTCGATGTTGCGCGAGCTGGCGTCATATCTGATTGATATCCACATCCAGCATGCTGGCCAACGCCTGTTGCAACGCGAAGTTCAGCGTCAGCTGCTCGACGGTTATGGCGACCTGCAGACTCGCCGAGAAGCAGTCAGCGGCGCATTTGAGGCCTGGAAAGCACTCAACGACAAACGGGTTGAACTCGAAGCGATGGAAAGTGATAGCGCGCGAATTGAACTCGTTCGCTACCAGCTCGAGGAACTAAACAACGCGAAACTCGATGTCGACGAGCTCGATTCCATCGAAAGCGAGTACCGGAAACTCGCAAACAGTCACAGCAATCAGGACGATTGTGCAACGATTCGCGCGGCATTAGTTGATGAACAAGTCGGCGCTGGTCGAGCGCTGGAAGTCGCGACCGCTTGCGCGCGAGGGCTGAGTAAAACGAGCGCGCAGGCGATGAACCTGGCGACCGTCCTCGAGCAAGCCGATGTGGCGGTACGCGAGGCGCTGACTGAATTGGATAGTCTTGAATCCGATTTGAAAGCTGACCCGCAGCGCCTGCACCAAATCGATCAGCGCTTAGCTGAGTTACATGGGCTGGCGCGCAAGCACCACGTGGGACTGGCAGAACTCGCCGATACGGCCAGCGCCCTTGCGGATGAATTAGAACGTTTTGATTTACGCTTCCAGAGCGTGGAAGAACTACAAGTTGAGCTGCAAAAAGCACACAAAAGCTACCAGGGGGCGGCGGCAAGTCTGTCGACCGCGCGTCGTAAGACCGCTAAGAAGATGGACAAAGACATTACTGCCCGAATGCGCGAACTGGGCATCCCGCACGCGGTTTTTTCGGTGTGCCTGTCGAACAATGACAACGATATACCCACTCACCATGGCCAGGATCGGGTCGAATTCAGGGTGTCGACGAACCCGGAGCAAGCTCCTGGGGCGCTCAACAAAGTTGCATCAGGCGGGGAACTGTCCCGCATTACATTAGCGATCCAGGCCGCAACTGCGCTCCATTCCGGCGTCCAGGTTAGCGTTTATGACGAAGTCGATACCGGAATAGGCGGCAATACGGCGAACATTGTTGGACGAAGTTTACGCGACGTTGCCGAGCACAATCAGGTGTTGTGCATTACCCATTCGCCGCAAGTTGCGAGCGCAGGCGAACACCACCTGCTAGTAGAAAAGCGTGTCGTGGAAGGGCGCTCAGAGACGAGCCTGTGCGAACTTAACACCAAGGCGCGCGAGCAGGAAATCGCTCGCATGCTGGGCGCAGCCCAGAACACACGCTCGAGCCTGGCTCACGCGCGGGATTTACTCACCACGGCGCGGAGCTAAAATCCTCAAGCAGCGCTCAGTCGGTCGGCTTACCGTCCAGATTGCTAGGGCGAACGTAGAGAACCAGGCTGTGATCTTCGAGCACGTAACCGTGCCGGGCGACGATTTCTCGCTGGAGTCGTTCGATTTCTTCGTCGAAAAACTCGATCACCTCGCCAGTATCCATGCGCACCATGTGATCGTGGTGTGAAGATTGATTCATCTCGAACACAGCGTGACCGCCATCAAAATTGTGTCTCTGGACCAGACCGGCCGTTTCGAACTGCGTGAGCACGCGGTAGATAGTGGCTAGCCCGACGTCCTCTCCGGCCTCAATCAACGCCTTATAAACGTCTTCCGCGCTCATATGTCGGGCGTTTGAGGCTTCCAGAATTTCGAGGATGCGCAACCTCGGCAAAGTTGCTTTCAGGCCAGCTTTCTTGAGTTCTTGGGTATCCATTCAGTATTCGGGAATTTGCGTCTGCGAGTGACCGCGAGCATAACACTTTCGCTCGCCTGAGCTTCCATGTGCTAGCATAAGTCGCCTAACAAACACGGGCACCAGACGACTGTCAGGTGCCGCCAGCAACGTGTTTTGACGATTATTCAAGTGCTGCCCGGCCGGGCACAGTTGCGGTTACATTACTCATGCACCATATCGTTTTCCTCGCGTTGGTTACTATCCTGGCAGGAGGTTGTTCCAACGCCCAGGTTCCGTCGCTCAGCGGCCTGCCGAGCCCGCGCGACCTACCCTTTATCCACAAAATTGACATCCAGCAGGGAAACGTCATTACGCAGGATATGTTGGCGCGGCTACGCCCGAAAATGGACAAAAAGAAAGTTCAATTCATCATGGGCACGCCAATCATTCTCGACACCTTTAATGACCACCGCTGGGACTACCTCTATACCTATGAGCACGGTGGCGGGCACACTGACCGCCGGCATGTAACGCTGATTTTCGTCGACGATTTGCTCGATCGCGTCGAGGGCGATGTCACGCCGGCAGCGACTCAGTTGGTTGTCGATCTGCACCAGGACACGCGGATAAAGGTTCCAAGCTTTAAGAAGAAGAGTCTGGCAACGCGAATTAAGGACAAAATTCCGTTCACCGAACCGGCTCCCGAAGAATACGAGCTTGACCTACCCGACTCCAAGGACGAGGTGGAGTCGCTGGACCCGGACAAAGAAAAGGCGATTGCAGAGGTCTTTACCTTCGAAGAAAAGCAACCTGTAAACCCGTACGCGGACATCCAGGAAGCACCAGGCAAGGGGGTCATCGTCCCACCTGATGCGCCGACCCTGGAATACGAAAAGGGCATTTTTTCGCGATTTTTCGACAGCATCGGTCTTGGCGCCGGGTCTGAGGAAGAAACTGAAGAGCCAAAGGACTACGAACCGGCGGATCCGAAATATCGCGACATCACCAACCAGGACGACGTTTAGCCGCAAGATGCTTCGCTGGTGAGCTAGTCGTCCAGCTGTTGGGCCGCGGCGCGACGACGGCGCTGAGACTTTGGATCAGCACTCAGCGGCCTGTACAACTCAATCCTGTCACCGGCGTTAACCAAAGTCTCTGGCGCGCGAAGCGTACCGAATACCCCAAAACGACATTCGCTGATAACAAGTGAGGGCAAGTGGTCTGCAATCCGCGAGCGCTCCACCGCATTCAGCACCGTCGTTCCTGTCACGACCTCAAGTGCAACGACATAGGCCTGCTCTGGCAGCGCCAATACAACCTCTACCGCGATCCTTTCAGTGCTCATAGATATCGTGCGCACGCGCCTTGAAAGCATCGACCATCGAGTCGGCAATCGGCCTGAAAGCGGCAGCCAGCACGGCCCCAAGGATGCGACTGGAAAACTCGAAATCAACACTGAAGTCGATGAGACAGCCGCCGTCGGCCGCGGCGAAATCCCACACGCCGTGGAACTTGCGAAAAGGTCCGTCGATTAGTTCAAGGTTAATGGTTCGTCCTGGAGTGAGTTGATTGGCAGTCGTGAGGACGTAGTCCAGACGACCCTTTTTGACCTTCAGCCGAGCGTTCATCACCTCATCGGTGAGGCTCAAAACCACGGCCGTTTCGCACCACGGTAAAAATTGCGGGTAGGCCTCAACATCGTTGACCAACGCGTACATTTTATCGGGAGGAAACGGGGCAAAAGCTGCCCGACGAATGATAGTCATTAGGTTCTAGTTAACTGAACAGCGCCGTGGAAACTGCGGCGAGAAAACTCCCCACAGCACGTCGCAGCCCCGTCCCTTCTGCGAAAACAATTGCCACGCCTAGCGGCGCGACAAATAGTATCAATCCAAGCCAAGTGCGATAACCGACTGATGGTCCGGTTCCAAACTCATCCATGGAACTTGCCAGGGACAAGCGCCAGCCAGCAAAAATCGCGACCAGCATACCTCCCAACGGCAGCAGGATTGTGGTCGAAATAAACTCCGCCCAATCGAAAAAATTTCTTCCGCCGGGCGTGAAATCCTCCCAGTAGTTGAATGACAACAACGAGCCGATGCCGAGTAACCATGCGCTAACGCCGCCGATCAGAGAGGCCTTGAGTCGGCTCCAGCGTGCCGATTCCACGAGCCACGCTACGACCGGTTCCAGTATCGAGATGGCTGACGTCCAGGCTGCGACGGTGAGCAAAATAAAGAATAGAGCGCCAAAGAACTGCCCGCCTGGCATATGCCCAAAAGCGATCGTAAGGGTGATAAATACGAGGCCTGGCCCTTGCCCAGGCTCCAGACCATAGCCAAAGACTATCGGGAAAATCGCGATGCCAGCCAACAGCGCAACGACAGTATCAGCGCAGCCGACGATGATAGATGTCTGCGCGATTGAAACATCTTTCGGAAGATATGAACCGTAGACCATGATCGATCCCATCCCCAGACTCAGGCTGAAGAACGCCTGCCCGAGGGCTGCCAGAATAGTTGCACCATTGATCTTGCTGAAATCTGGCTCGAACAGATAACGCAGCCCCGCTGCAGCATCTCCGGTCGTGAGCGAGTAACCGACAATGACGAGCAAAATGCTGAACAGGGCAGGCATCAACAGTTTGACGGCCTTTTCGAGCCCGCCACTTACCCCGCGCGCAACAACGAACATCGTCATCGCCATAAATGCTGCGTGCCACAACGTAAGGCGCGCAACTGAACCGGTAAGTTGATGAAATTCACCCTGCGAATCGGCAATCGTAGCGTCATTAAAAACGCCACCAGCCACATAAAAGATATAGGCCAGCGACCATCCCGCGACAACCGAGTAGAACGACAGGATCAAAAATCCCGCGACAACACCCATCCAGCCCACATAGGCCCAGCGCGAACTCAAGCCTTCATCGTCGGCTAGAACACGCATCGTGTTGATCGGACTTTGTCGGCCGCGACGGCCGAGCAGAATTTCCGCAGCCAGTATCGGAATCCCGACGAAGGCCACGCAAGCCAGGTAGACCAGGACAAACGCGCCGCCGCCGTTTTCCCCTGTGACGTAGGGGAAGCGCCAAATATTGCCCAGGCCGACGGCGGAGCCGGTCGCGGCTAAGATGAAAATCCAGCGCGACGACCATTCACCGTGCATTGATTTTCTTGCGGCTGCCATGCGGACTCCAGACGATTACTTCGAGTGAGCGCATTCTGGTTGATCACCGTCGTGGCGACAAGCCAACGCCCCGCTTTGGACACACTAAAAGACACGTCGCCGACGATTGAATAGACAGGACGTTTCACCCTGCGCAAGTGCAACTAAAGTTCCCCTGCCACCACGGACTCAATCGCAAGAACTAAAGCGCCAAAGTCTTCATGGAGTGCCAAGCAGGTCCAGCACAGACTAAAATTTCGCAGACTCATCGGTAACAACAGGACAAAAGCCGCAGTTCCGCTGAGCTTTTTGGACGTTCCTAGCAACACCATCGCGCCAAACTGCAATCTATTGCCGCACTATTCGTCTGCGCCGGACGTGTGCACTGCTATACTCTGGCGCCAACCCGCTGCGCTGCCTGTTGTTTGAACGCGGCGCATCTCCAACCCGCGACGATCGCCGAGATGAGCAATAACACCGCCAAGAAAAAGAAAGCGGCCTCAAGCTCGATTGCCCAGAACAAAAAAGCCCGCCACGACTATCACATCGAAGATCGCTACGAGGCTGGTCTGGTCCTCGAAGGATGGGAAGTGAAAAGTCTGCGTGCGGGCAAAGTTCAGTTGCGCGATGGCTACGTCCTGCTCAAGGGTGGAGAAGCTTTCCTGTTCGGATCTTTAATCACCCCCCTCCCCTCGGCGTCAACGCATATCTCTCCAGATTCGCAACGCTCCAGGAAACTGCTCCTGAACCGTCGTGAAATTGACCACCTGCGCGGCGCGGTGGAGCGGAAAGGCCTGGCCGTCGTGGCGCTTGCGCTGTACTGGAAGAAAGGCCGGGTGAAAGTCGAAATAGGCGTCGCCCGTGGTAAGAAACAACACGACAAAAGAGCGGTCGAGAAAGACCGTGACTGGCAGCGCGAGAAATCGCGCATCCTGAAATCCAGCTAATCATGCGCGGCGAACTTCGCGGCGCCTCTATTGTCTGTATACTTCGTACCAAGGTCGGCACACAGGAGTGATGCTGGCAAATCTCCTCGGGGGCGTCATGGCTTCGACGTGGGTCACGAAACCGAAGGGGCATGCCGAGGGGCAGTATCCCTCGTAAATCCAACTGCAAACAATTTAGTTGCCAACGACGACAACTACGCACTCGCTGCTTAAAACCCAGTAGGGTGCCGTCTGACTGGAGCCGTGCTTGTGCGTTCAGTATCAGGCGTCATATCTCACAAGATCGCGGTGAAGTTCGTTCGGGGCGGATCCGTTAAAACATACCGAACTCGCTAGACTGTCTTCCCTGCCAATCGGGTAGTGGTCAGTTAAAAAAATAGATATGGCTAAGCATGTAGAACCGACGGCAGAGGACTTGCGGACGCGGGTTCGACTCCCGCCGCCTCCACCATTTTCTTGCTAACCCCCTGTATTTTAGGGGATTTTGCGCATATCTCGGGCCTCGTTCGACTGGCAGGTACATCTGCCAGGTACATCGACGAGGCTTGACGATGACGCGCTACCCCCACTATTTGCAAGAAAAAGCCCCCGGACGCTATCACTTCCGCATGGTTGTACCGCCGGGCCTGCGCGCCTATATAGGACAACGGGAAATCAAAAAACGCCTTCCCGCTAACCGGCTGGCCGAGGCCCGCGTGCAAGCGCAAGCACTCGCCGCCCAGGTGCAACGTGCGTTTGAGGGCTGTAGAACGATGGCAAAACGACACTCCCCCGATCGATTCGACCTGATCACACTGACGATTCGCGATGGTGTGACCAAAAAGGAAGTCACGATTGAGCGCGACGATGCCGGCGAAGAAGCGGCCATCGCTGCAACCCTGCTCGAACCCGACACCGCCAGCACCAAGGCAGCCAAGACGGCGGCACACGATCTTGCAACGCTGATTGCCGACTATTGTCGGGAGAAGGCCACCGAGCAGGCGTGGACCGCCAAGACCACCGCTGAAAACGAGGCCATCTTTGACGTCCTGCGTGAGCTGGTGGGGGATGTCCCGGTGGCCGCCATCGATGCGGCTATCGCACGCGAGGTCAAGCAAAACCTGCTCGCTCTCCCGCCCAACCTGAACAAGCATCCGCACTATCGCAACCTCACCCTAGCCGACATCATCGCCCTGCAACCGGCTGAGACCCTGTCCCCGAGCTCGGTCAACAAGTACCTCAACCGGATCAGCTCGTTGTTCGATTGGGCCTGTCGCCATGGCTATACCACGCGCAACCCGTTCACCGGCCTCGGCCTGCGCACACGGCAGCGGCCGGCTGATGCGCGCGCCGCGTTTGATGATCACGATTTAGATCGGCTATTTGCAGGCGCCGTCTACAGCGAGGGCCGCTTCAAACATGCGTACGCTTACTGGCTGCCGTTGTTGGGACTGTATACCGGGGCGCGCTTGAACGAACTCTGCCAACTGATCCTCGACGACGTGCAAATCATCGACGGCGTCCCCTGCCTAAGCATCAACGACCGCGACGAGAAGCAGCTCAAATCACCCGCGGCACAGCGCGTCATCCCCCTCCACGCGCAGTTGCTCACACTCGGATTCACAGACTGGTGTAGGGCCCGACAACAGGCCGGCGACACCCGCGTATTCCCGACCCTCAAAGCCGGTCGTGACGGTTACGGGGCGGCCGCCTCGAAGTGGTTTGCGCGTTATCGCCAGCGCGTCGGGATCACCCAACCAGGCAAAGTCTTTCACAGCTTTCGGCACACCTTCGCCAATCGTTTGAAGCAGGCCAATGCGCCCCACGCACACATCGAAGCCCTGCTCGGCCACGCCGATCCCTCGTTGGCAACAGGGCGCTATGGCAAAGCGTATGGCGTCGACGTGCTCGTGCCGACCGTGGCGCTGCTGTCATTCCCCATTCGGCCCAAGCCCTTCCCAGCGCCGGCCGGAGACGACAACGTGAGGCGTTGAGCGCTGCAACGGCAAGGGACACAATGACCCACGCGAAGACCCACTGGTTTGACGACGCGCGCTGTCGTCCGCTCGACATCCATGTGACGAGCTACAACCCCATCGTTGACAGTTGCATGTATGCACTCATCGACCTGATGGACGCCAAACTGGGCCCTCAATGGCGCAGAGGCCATGCCAACAGAGACCAGGTCCTTGAACACCTCAAAGTAGTAACACTGGAACTCTTTCGTCGCCGCAATAGTAACGGCTTGAAGTTTGGTATTCGCTATAGTCGAGATAAACGCCGGTGGAACAAGAAACAACTACCTGCGCGCTACAACGCACTGGGACTGAGACGGGTAGTTCTGGTTCAAATTATTGACGGACTGACAACCTTGGGGTTCATCGAACATTGGGGAGGTCGAACACACCCAACCAGACGTTGGCAGCAATCCAGGATGCGAGCTAAGGCACCGATGTTGAAACTCCTCAAGGACCACGGCGTCACGGTCATGATGATTGAACGTGCTCGTAACGAGGAGACGGTCTTCCTCTCCGAAAAACGAAAGCTCAGCGTGACTACGGGTGCTCGCTTGAAGCATCCGGTTAAGCAACGTCTTACTTACACCGACACACCACAAGCCGTAGGTATGCGTAGCGAGATTGACCGGTATAAGAATCTGCTAGCTGCTCACCGAGTTGAGCACCCAAAAACTACATGGCCACCAGCCGACGTATTGAACTTGTACCGAGTGTTCAACAACTCTCCCGCCTTTGATTTAGGCGGTCGATTGTACTGGCCACCTTGGCAACAACTATCAGAGAAAGAGAGAGCTAAGGTGCTGCTAGATGGTCAACCCACCGTCGAGCTGGACTTTTCGTGCTACCAGATACGACTACTCTATGCCCGACATGGCATCGACTATGCTGATGATGGCTACAGGCTCCCTAGATTCTCAGGAAAGCTAGATAGGCAGATATGCAAGAAGCTGGTGTTAGCAGTACTGAATGCCGACTCGGAGCGGTCAGCTTTACAAGCAGTCCATAAGTGGTTCCGGCAGGAACCTAAATACAAACGCCATTGGAAAGCCAAGGGCATCAAGCTTCGCGTCTTGTTGGACGCACTCATCGATAAGCACAAGCCAATAGCCACTGACTTTTGTACCGGCATTGGACTAAAGCTGATGAAGCAGGATGCCGACATTTGTATGGCTATCATCGACCAGTTCGTTAGACAAGATAAACCTATCTTGACTGTTCATGACTCGTTTATCGTTAAGCAGCAAGACAAGGGCCTACTGAAACAGACGATGAAGACCCAATTCGAATACAAGACTGGCATTACGGTCTCGGACTTGGATTGTCTGATTCATTAACAGCGAGAACTCGTCGCAGAGACTCTGCTTAATTGATGGCCGTGTTGGGCCATCAATTAAATTGAATACCCCACATCGAATAGGTTTCTGATTGGCTTTTTTATCGTCCCTACTCTCTGGACTTATTAATTACAGACAACAGAACCACGACGTAATTAAGGCTAATCAGAATTACAGTCAGTAAGGCATTTGCAGAGTCCCTCAAGGGCTCTTGTTAGACCTTAAAATTCGACTTAGAGCTGCCTTCTTCTCTCTATACTAGGGTCCGATTTATCCGCCATCGACGACCAAATAAGCTTTTGAAAACAGTCGGTTAGGGAACGCGCATTTCGAATTAACGATTTCTTTTTGATTTATTCAGACCGATACGCCGGGCGTTTTTATCGCCGTGACGATTTGAAGCGTGCAGTTGGAAAATCAATGGCAGTAATAACAATGTCACGAGGGATGCCCGCAAAAGACGAAGATACTCATTAGTTGTTGCTAACGGATTAAATCCCCCCGATTGTCCCCCGGAAGTATGTAGGAGGCAGCTCATATATAGCACTTATCAATCCAGTGCCCCCGGCCCCTTTGGGGATTACTGAAGACTTAACGGAATAGCCTCTGAGACGATCTGTATTGATCTCTAAGAGGACTTCTCTCTTTGGTGATCTCTAGGTACGAATCAGAGAAAAAAAGATCGTAGAGATCCTTACAGAAGATCTGATCACTACTTAGCCATTGGCCAACCTTTTTAAAGCTGTACCGACTCGGACAATCTAGCTAAATAGAATTGGGCGAATGGCACGACGAAACCTTGTCTGGTGCCTACACGCTGCCTACAATTTAGGTGTCGCGACATTAGAAGTTGATGTAAGTAGTTCAACGCTCTCGACTTCCTGACTTGAGGTCAGGGGACTCATAATCCCTTGGTCGTAGGTTCGAGTCCTACCGGGCCCACCATTCTTCTCATGTGTTTAGTTCGATTTCGGATCTTTTAGATTCGGTTGTACATTGGTCTACACTTCCTGAACCGCAGATTGCAGCGAAACCACAAAGTCGTGCCTGCGTTTTAGACCGCGGACTGAAAATCCCTGCGTCGGCGGTTCGATTCCACCCCGGGTCCACTATCTCTTTTCGAGTTTTTAGTTCGATTTCGAATTTTCTAGATTCGGTTGTAGACCGTTTTACACTTTGACGGTCGTGAAAATTGGTTAGGCCTTGACGGGTACAGAATTCGGTGAAGTCCGTGGCGACGGGGGTAACCCCGAGATCTAACTAGAGACTATTCTATGTTCGAGTGGCCCTAGTTTTGACGACAGATAGCGGATCACCACTCCGATACAGAGCGGAATTTCCCGAGCGCTTTGATGATCTGGTGGCTACGCCTCGTACCGCCCTGCCCTCGGGCTACCGGCATACATGGAAGTGGACTTTCGTCACACTTGGATACGGCGCGACAAACTAGAATCAGTCCGTCATCAGTCACAACATCGAATTGGCGCGCGCGGCACTTGCGCCTGTCCACACGATGCTCATTAGGTCGGAGTAACCGCGCATGAAAACTGGAAGAAAGCTATATCTGTTACTGCTTGTCGTAGGTCTCAGCGCCTGCACTGGAATGACACAGAGCCAACGCGACACGACGACTGGAGCTGGTGTAGGCGCAGCGACCGGTGCGGCGATCGGCGCGATCATCGGCGGCGGTAAGGGCGCAGCTATCGGTGCAGCAGCCGGAACGGCCGTGGGCGCGGGCGGTGGATACCTCTGGTCGAAACATATGCAAGAGCAAAAACAGGCCATGGAAGCGGCGACCGCCGGCACGGGTGTCGACGTGATACGGACTGCAGACAATCAGCTCAAAATCGAGATCCCGAGTGACATTTCGTTCGAGACCGGAAAAGCTGGCATCAATCCGGCACTACGTCCGATTCTGGACCGCTTCTCGCAGACCCTGGTCGAGAACCCGGTGACGACCGTGATGGTCATCGGTCACACGGACGCCACGGGTACCGATGCCATCAACGACCCCTTGTCATTCCAGCGGGCCCAAAGTGTGCGCGACTATCTCTCGCCGCGAGGAGTCGCTCCGACCCGCGTTACGATCGACGGTCGCGGATCGAGGGAGCCCATCAGCGATAACGGCACCCTAGCCGGGCGTGCGATGAACCGTCGCGTCGAGATCTATGTAGCCGAAGCCGTGCCGCCGGCGCAGTATTAGGAAGAGGGGTCAAGTCTTCACATTTCACACCCGGATTCGGGAACGGAAAAACAAGTCAGACGGAATGTTCTCTCATATTGGATGAACGTGCTCCTCAACTCGGAGCTATGGTGGCGGTTCCCGATGGCGTCTGTGGGACTCGATTTTTTGAAATGCGAAGACATGACCCCGTTCTGCGCAAGTCCTACCGGGCCCACCATTCTTTTCAAGTTATTAGTTCGGTTTCCGATCTTCTAGATTCGGTTGTACACCGTTCTACATTTCGGGACGCGAACCGTGTTCTGCGGATGCGGGACTGAACTCGAGCTATTTCGACATAGGCATTGCGTCCCTGGAATTCCAAGTCTCGATAGCCAATGCAGATAAAAGCGCTGACGAACTAAATGAATACGTCCCTTTCTCGGCTTTTAGAAAGTGACATTGTCCCCGCTTGAACGGCGGAAATTGGCCGAGGTTCCCGTGCTATCCGCCCGCGGCCTGCTTCGTCCAGTCCGGCTCGCGTTTATCGAGGAACGCCGCGATACCCTCCGTGAGATCGCCGTTCGCGACGGTAAGGATCTGATTGCGATCTTCCATCGCGATTGCCGCATCAAGGCTCTGGGCATCGACATTCGCCCAGTACGCTTCCTTTGTCAGACGCAAACCGAGCGGCGCCGTAGCCACCATGTCGTCGGCAAGCGCCTTGCCGGTTGCGACTAGCTCCGCCTCCGGTACGACATCGCTGATTAATCCCGTGCGCAGCGCGCGGTCGGCGTTGATGAAGCGCCCGGTGTAGAGCAGTTCAGCGGCGTTTGAAAGGCCAATCAGTCGCGGCAGGTGATAGCTCGAGCCCATTTCGCAACCGGACAGACCGATCTTGATGAAGGCGCAGTTCATCTTCGTACCCTCGGCGGCGATGCGCACGTCACAGCCGAGCGCGATCGAGAAGCCGCCGCCAGCGGCGTAGCCATGCAAAAGGCCGATCATCGGCTGTGGTGCGCGGCGCATCTTCATGACTAAACCCGAAAAATTGCGCTGACCGATCATACCCTCGTCTGTACCCGTAGCGGGCTGCCGCCCGTGATCCTTCATGTCCAGGCCCGCGCAAAACATCCGGCCTGCGCCCCGTATCACGACCACACGCACGTCGTAGTTATCCTGAAGCCCGTCGAAGTAGTCGTGCAGCTCACCGACCATGCGGAGGCTAAGCGAATTCAGTGCGTCCGGCCGGTTCAGGGTAAGCCAATCGACCGGCCCGTCTTTCTCCACCAATAGCGTTTCATAACTCATCGTTGATCTCCGGATTCAAGGCTAAATAGGTCGCCGCAAGCCTACCTGTCTACCGACAGCAGGTTTCCACTTTGGGTGGTCCACTGGCACGTGCAAGCGCAAAGGTCAGCGAGGGTTGAATCTAACTGAATCGTCCAGGCGCGGCAAAGGCGAGCTCGACGTAAAGCGGTGTGTCGTGCCAGCAAGAACAAAGTATTCCGCGGAGTTCAAGCGCGAACCGGTCGAAATAACGCTGGTAGAAGGTGTCACGCTGACACAAATCGCAACAGAATGGGACATTCGAACTCATGTGCTTGGCCGTTAGCGTCGTAGATTAAGCGACGCGAACGAGAAGGCGTTTACGCGTCAAGGCGAGCGGCGCGAGCCCAGAAGGGACGCGATTTATTGAAGAGCACCGGCAGCGTTCGTCGCGAAGGAGTCATCATGAAATATCGGACGACCGAACGCTGTCGCGAGGCTTTCCCAATCGCCTTGAGGTGCCGTTATTTGAACGATGATGGCGGGCTGCGATTTATCAAAGATATCAATCTGAAATTCAAAACATTTGACCACGATGACGATACTAGTCTGGGGATGTCGTTTGATTATGGAAAGATGCGGCAACTGTGACCGAACCTGAGGACATCAGATGGTCGAAAATCGGCCTTGGGGTATGGGGTTCACGTCGACGGAAACGTGGCATTTGAAAGCAACGTTAATCCAACTGATTTTATAAACGCCCGTGTAAGCCTAGACTACTTTTCGTCCAAAGACGGATCGAAAGGCGCACGCGGCCCAGAGCAGAAGGCCCGAGCTGCCCAGCTCGCCCTAGCGCTGGCAAAAATCAAGGGATATGACTCAGTAGTGAGCAGCGACGATTAGAAAGAGTTAAAGCAACTTTCTCGAGACGTATTGTCTACTCAGTTCTATTGGGATTTTGACTTCGATGCTGGCTTCGAAAGTGATCAAGAATTCGAATCCAAAAACTATACGTTCGGTGCTCATTTCGCGCTAGAGGTGAAAGCTTGGAACGACCGCTCAACACTCGGGATGTTGAATGTCCTTGACTACCCTGCAGCACTTATCAGAGTTCTTACTGGATTCGACAAAGAACTGCGCCCGCGCGGCAGCGCGATTCCTACCGTGCTATTGCGTCTCGACCATGTTGGGACTGACGGCGATGGGCCGCGCGCTATGGTCGGTGACAAGTCGTCTTATCTACGTTTCCGTTCCGAAATTGTATATAAGTCCCCGATCGCCCAGATCGGCGGAAAGCAATACAGCGTTGTCGCCAGCTATCGGTCTTTTCATGAGGTTTCTCCGTCACGTGCTGTACGCCGTACCGGCCTAGACAATTACAACTATCTAGCGCTAGTTTTCGAGTCGAATGAGGGACTATTCGCCTCTTTTCCTAGCGGACGGCAGCCATTCGACGAGGGAAATTCCGATGCTTATCAGCTTGGATGGAAAGTCGATTTTTGAACCGGAAAGGAACGATCGAGGAACTCGATGAAAGAAGCGCTTGCGTCCACTGTAATCTACCTAACCACTTACGGATTGTGATCCATGCTTACCAGCTTGCATGCGCTAGCTGCTGTTGCAATCGTCTTGATGGCTTTCGCAGTATTGGTAACAGCGCTGCTCGAAATTGGCTCCAGAATTTGTCAGCGGAGACACGTCTTCTCGAAATGTTGTTGGAAGAAGTGCTCAAGGAATCAATGCATACACACGTCGTGATTTGGACGGCTGAAGATAAAAAAGCGACTCCAACAGATGAAGATGTAGCCGATAAATTATCTGGGGTAGTGAAATCGCTGGTGGCTGTTCCCATCACATCGAAAAACCAATTCTTAACATATTTGGACGCAGCGAATTCCCTCGGGATGCCTGTGCAGGAATTTTTTCGGCGCCTGGCGCGAAATGATCTCGGAAGCTACATATTCAGAACCTTCGACGAAAAACCATCACAGTCGCCCGTGACGGAAATAGAATAAAAGTTCGGGAACTCACAGACACCATCTACAGAAAATTCGAAGAGAAGAGTGATGCGGTGTCGGAATACTTTAAGAGAAGTAGTGCATTGGACTCCGCGATAATCGCTATCTTGCTGGCACAAGCTCTAAACCTCAACGTTTTCGAGATTTACGCGTATTACGTTCGGTTTCCGACCGACGAAGTTGAACGACTTAAGGTCGCCGACGAAATATTGCTGGAAGCTAAGGAAATCATGGATGAGTTCGACGCTGCATATAACGCAACCAGAACGGCTGGTGACCAACTAGACGAAATTGTCGCCGATTGGAAAATCATTCGCGAGGAAGCAAAGACGTCCATGGCGGATTCCCTCACGCTGCTAAAAACATTGCGCACCCAAAACAAGAGCGGAAATAAAACAACCGATTATGAAGAGCTTGAGAAATTGCAGAAACGAATCGGCGTGCTCCCTGTCCATCCGCTTGAATTCTCAGTTCCTCAGTTCGAAAGCGCATCCTCAATGTTAGCGAAATATGCGGAGAATGCCCTGCAAGACAGCTTGTTGATGGATGAAAGAGCCGTCTTCTTGCGGACGGCTCTCTACCTCGAAGAGTTAGAAAAAAAGCAAAAAAAATTAGATCGATACGCAGGTGGCGACGCACTCAAAAAAAGTTTTCCTTCACTCTTGAAGGCTAAGGAGGCACTCGACATTTTTCCCAAGAAAAGTGAGGAAAACCTGCGAGGCGCCGTGCCAATTGGGTATGGCCGTAAATTCGCTCGCGCGATATTTACGAACGGTGTGTTTTTCACCTCCATATTCGGGACAGAGCTTGAAGCCGGCACGAATGCAAGTAGCGTAACATCAGATTTGGCGTCTAAAGCTCGCAATTTTATTTTGTGGTTCGCGTCAGTCCTAATTACCGGTGCTGTTATTGGCCTCGGTTCTCCGTTTTGGTTCGATATCGCTAAGAAACTGACGGCTGCCGCAAACTCAGTAAGAACAAGTACAACACAAGCTGGTGCGGTCCTCCCCCCGCCGGTGTCTGGTTTGCCACTTACGCTGGCACCTGCGTCACCGACACCCTCTTACGGCGAGGACGAAAAGATGAAAGATCTGGTATTCGCGATCTTTATAGACCACGCACGAAATTCGATGTAGCTAGCTGGGAGAGTTCGCCATTTCATTAAGGCGACAGTTCACTTATATCCATAGGGCGATCGGGCAAACGGTGTTAAAAAAACATTAGGCCGTCCACGCCAATCGCCACGTCGCGTTACCCATGCTTCGAATTAGGGAACTTCTGAATAAGTCATCGATCTGATCGGTGGACGATCAGAAGCGGAACGGGTTAATCGATGAGCAAACAATTGACGCTGGGCGCAGGGTTCGAGAAGTACGCGAAGACGACGCGCCGTGG